>Ga0364909_10094_pt2 | contig 35088 bp, 35 predicted proteins | sample SorcelJu500001C3_3_FD_206966 | JGI IMG/M metagenome (GOLD analysis project Ga0364909, IMG submission 206966) | Enriched cells from Trout Bog Lake Hypolimnion, Wisconsin, USA - BchlTB.June25.5000.01.C3 | ecosystem: Environmental > Aquatic > Freshwater > Lake > Hypolimnion/Profundal zone | place... | reverse complement strand
CCCATTGTGGGCGTGATCCGGTAGAGGGGGATTTAATCTCAACTTTCTATCGAACCAGTTTAGGCAGCAGCCAGGTCAACCCATGATTAAGTGGGTCCCAGTTGGCCGATTCAGCATTATGAGAGTTGCACGCCTCGATGCATTTCTAAACAATGGAGGTTAAAAAGATGTCCGCACGGGTCAAAGTGTCCGCACCCTTTACCCTGGCGATCCGCTGGCATGAAGGATTTTATGAATTTCCCTTCGTTGACTCTTGTCTTGGTTTCCAATGCTCACATCCGTAATCAAAATCCTCTTGGCTACAATATTTAGCAGGTGTTTTGTCATCCTCCCATACATTGCAATTTTTTGGAGACATATTGCTACTTCCTTTACAGTGGCGGCATGATCCGCAACCACGAGTATCATTCATGATTTTTTACCGTTATGATATTTGATAGGCTTAATTTCTGGATATGTAAGCCTAGTTAGATGTAGATTTACCAATCGCATTTAGTGCACTCGAAAAAGGTTGATTCTCCAGGTCCCTTATCAACACTCTTCTCGCAGCTAAGGATGTTGCTTCCACATTGAGGACATATTTCGACACCAACACAGTTGGCGACATGTTCAGTCCACCCCTCTTGCTCTGGAGAAAAACTATCCATCTGTTTCCTTATTGTCTCTCTCGTTATTTCTTTCATCTAGGATTCTACGCTAGTGAGTTTCCATTAGGGGTATTCCCATTCTGGCCTGGGTCTATATCATCACCGAAGCCCTGGGAGAGTTGATGAAGGATGAATATGATTCTGAAATTCTCAAGCACCACCACACATATGCTGATTATCAGGCAGAATCCACTTTGATCCTGTTCTGATGTTTGTGGTGCTGTATATTTTCCCTCGTTCGTCTCCCGCTGGACAATCGGTCGGCAGGCTAATTAAACATAGCTGATCTTGCCCGTTCTTGAAGGACATTCTGTTAAGCGAGTATATTCCTTAACGGAGGTGTTCGATGACAACGAAAATAAAATCAAGCAAGATCAGGCAGCGACATTCACAGCAGTACAAGACAGAATCACTTGCCCTTGCCGAAAAGGTTGGGGTTCCTACAGCAGCCAAGCAATTAGGGCTTCATGAATGCCAGGTTTATTCCTGGCGAAGCAAGGCTCGTCTGTCACAAGAGCGCAGCGCCGTGGAAGAACGGCTTCTTGTAGAGAACGTACGCCTCAAGCGCCAACTGGCAGAGCAGGCCGAGGAGTTAGCCATAATAAAAAAGGCCGCAGCGTACTTCGCCAAGAGCCTGAAGTGAAGTACGCCTTTATGCATAACTATTCAGGCGAATTCAAGATTACTTCCATGAGTCGGGTGTTCGGCGTTTAGCGTTGGTACCTTCGAGTCCATTTTCAGTATTTCCGTTAGTTCCAGATGTTGTCTTGCCAGTCGCAATTGAGACACTCGAGAAAATAGAGGGCGTTCAAAATTCTGTGTCAGTTAACTTCACGCCGTTCCAGTTTGTCCGGGATGTCCATTCCGTCAGGAATATCAGTACGGTCGGCCTTTTCGGCTTGACACAGCAGGTCTTCGACCTCGGCTTTGACTTGTGCTTCAAGCTTGCAGGCGTTTTGCCAGCTCAAGGCTCGCTTCTTTGAGGCATTGGCTTTGATGTTGGTTCAAATGCCCTGAGCGAAGACATAATTACACCAACTCACAACAGTTTGGGCGTACCCGCAACCATTTGTCTTCCTGGATCTCTTATAATAGATTCTCCAACGCGTAAGGGATTCCGCCTGACTATCTGGCTAGAAATTCTACGAACTTCCCTATCCCAAATTCCACAAAATTTCCTGTCTCTCAGTCACTCACTGTTTATAGACCGTCTACTACGAGGTCGCAAAAATTCATGCCTAGCATGTTCTTCTAGGAATTTGGCAAATCTTTTTTTAATTTTTGGAAGTTTATAATACCTACCTAGCAAATTTTTCGGCGTACTCTTAGCCAGGCTCGATGGGTCAAAATATCCCTTAGCATTATCCACACTCAGCACGAATGGAGGCTCGCCACAGCGAACAAGAAGGGAACTCATCAAAAGCGCACCGGTTCGATGATTACCCTCTGCAAATAGCTGCGGCAAACTGACTTGGAGAATGTACGCGCCTGCAGCCAGTTTCCAAGGCGAGTCGTTCTTACGCTTTTCAGCCCAGGAACGTAGATCGCTTATAGAGAAAGCCTTCTGTTCATAGAATCGATCGCTTGTTGCTCTGACATGCTGAATATAATCTTTTCTTCTCTTAAGACCGGTACCACAGAGAACAATGTTATTCAATTCAAGAAGATGATGCAGTCCGTTTCTTTCCAACAAGTTAATTTCCTTAATGAGGATCGTATTAACATATTCATAGCCTGCTACCATATTAGTTACTATTTCGTCGCGCATATACTCTCTGCGCATTTCCAGTACTGAATTAATATTTTCGAAATCTCTTTGGACTGCAAGTAAGGTTGATTCAACTCGCTTGATGTCGATGAGGAACTTATTGGCCATTATTTTCAATAAATTAGCAAAGTGTGTGGTGTGCTATCTATTTATAAAATAAATTCTAGTGAAGAGGTCGCTCTTGAAATGTTGTTGGAATCGCGGATTGAGGATCGATAATATCTATCACCTTATGAAAGCCTGCTGTCCCTGCTTCTCTAGAAAAAACAGCTAGATGATCCGAAGAAAATTGGGATGATCATAACACGGATCTATCGTCTGGCTTACTGTTCTTTCGATAACAGGCAATAGTGGCGTCAAAGTTTTATTGTTCAGTCGAACAAGTGTAACGGTGACCCTTATGACATTACGGTCAGATCAAGAGAAGTCTCCACGGAGATATTCTTTGGTCAAATTTTCTTGTGGATTTTCAAAAAGCTTAATGGTCGGCTGCATCTCCACTAGATAGCCGGTTCTCCCTCCTTTCGTAATGTCAACGCTAAAAAAGGCAGTATGATCGGCAACACGTGCTGCTTGATGCATATTGTGAGTAACGATTGCCACTGAAAACCGCTTTTTCAATTCAATCATCAACTCTTCAATCTGCCGGGTCGCAATGGGATCCAACGCGGAACAAGGTTCATCCATCAACAAGACCTGGGGTTCTGTCGCAATGGCTCGCGCAATGCACAGTCGCTGCTGCTGCCCCCCTGAAAGTGAAAGCCCGTTGTTTTTCAGTTTGTTCTTCACTTCGTCCCAGAGGGCGGCTCTCTGCAAAGCCTTTTCCACCTTGGCATCCATATCACCTTTAAAATGATTGAGACGCAAGCCAAAGGCCACATTTTCATATATTGACATGGAAAAGGGGTTCGGTTGCTGGAATACCATGCCGATATTGCGACGCACTGAAACCGGGTCGACCTTTCGATCGTAAATATTCATGCCATGAAAATGCACTTTTCCTTCAAAGCGGAATCCTCGGATTAGATCATTCATCCGATTGATGCTCTTTAGCACAGTGCTCTTTCCGCATCCCGATGGCCCAATGAGGCCGGTAATTGTATTTTTTCTGATAGGGATTTTACTGTTCCTAACCGCCAGGAAGTCTCCGTAAAAAATTTGCTCCGCATGGCAATCGAGGACAACATCCACATCCATAGCCTCAGATTTCAGCGCCGAAGCACCGGTATCACCTTGTGTCGATTTCATGAACTTTGGCTCACCTTGTAATAATTGCATTATATTCTATTCCCTCTACCCAAGACTCGGCCAATAATATTTAGAATAAAAACCATCAATACCAGTACCAGAGAAGCGGCCCATGCAATTTCAATCTGGTTTTCAAAGGGCATGCCGGAGTAGTTGTAGATCAATACGGCAAGAGAAGCGGTTGGCCCGGTGGGATTAAGCCAGTATTCGCTGAAAAGGGCAGTGAACAGAAGAGGTGCGGTTTCCCCTGCCGCCCGGGCAACGGCTAAAATCACCCCAGTTATTATGCCAGGCATAGCTACTGGCAGAATAACCTTCCACATTGCTTGCGTTGGCGTGCATCCCATGCCATAGGCAGCTTCTTTCATGGAGCGAGGCACCATCTTGATTGCCTCTTCGGCAGTAAGCATGACCACAGGAATCATGAGGAGCGACAGGGCGATCCCGCCTGCCCAGGCGGAATATGAACCGGTAATTAGAACTACGGCGGCATAAGTAAAAACCCCAGCGAGAATGGAGGGTAGGCCGGTCATGGTTTTTGCAGAGATACGAGCAACCTGCGCAAGTTTGCTATAGTGACCGAGTTCCGCAAGATAAATGGCAGCAAGGATTCCAAAAGGGACACTGATGCAAGCAGCTATCCCTACCATAAATATGGTGCCTAGAATTGCATTGGCAAAGCCACCTCCGATTTCAAAGGCGGTGGGTGGCAAGGTGTAAAATAGCTCTAAGCTCAATCGTTTGCCGCCGCGATAGAACAGCATGATGAGCACGGAAAAGAGCGGGATACAAGCAATTACCGCGGCACTCACCGTGATGGTGCTGAGGATGATCGATTTCAAGGCCCGTGGTTCAAATGGCTGCCGTTCAAGCCGGGGCAGTTGCAATTGCTCGTCGACAGTTTTGCCGTAACTCATTATTTACCTCCTGCGCCCGTTCTGGCAATGATGGCAACACCGACAATATTGACCGCCAAGGTGATGAGCATGAGGATGCAGGCGGCATACATTAACACTGAAACCTCATGCGGCCGAGCTTCAGGAAAGTTCAGCGCTAATAAAGCAGCAAGAGTATTGGCAGGGGAAAAAAGGGACAGGCTGACCTGGTTGGCGTTGCCGATCAGCATGGCTAGGGCCATGGTTTCACCAAGCGCCCTGCCGAACCCAAGAACCAGCGAACCGAAAATGCCTCCGGATGCTGTCGGCAACATGACCCTGAAAATCGCTTCCCAGCGCGTTGTCCCCATGCCGAAAGCGGCTTCCTTGGTTTTGTGAGGAATGGCACGAAAGGCATCCTGAGAAACAGCCGCTACAGTCGGTAAAATCATGATGGCCAGCACAAGTACTGCCGGAAACATGCCGGGACCGCTTAGGCTTGTGGAAAAAAAAGGGATCCAACTAAAGTCCTTATGTAGGAAATCGGCAACAGGATGAAGCAGGGGAATAAGAACAAAGATTCCCCAAAGTCCATAGACAACACTGGGAATAGCCGCCAGAAGCTCAATAATGTTTTTTAGGATGAGTTCCACTTTATGCGGCAGAAAATCCTGGGTTAGGAAAATAGCGATGGTTACTCCGAAAAAGCCGCTCAGTATCAAGGCCAGAATAGAACTATAGAGTGTTCCCCAAATTTCGGGCAGTATGCCGAAAGCATTGGCATTCACATCCCAGGTGGTGGAGGTGAGAAAACCCCATCCATAGGTTTTCAATGCGGGAATAGCTTTAAAGCCGATTCTGAAAACAATAGCAGCTAGCAGAAGGATCGTGGCCAAGGTGAAACTATAGGTCAAGCTACGAAAACTTCTGTCGATCAAGAGATCTCTTCGGGAAAGCGGTTGAGTGAGCGTCATGCCCTTATCGGGCATAATGGGGATTCGAGGGGCCATTGGGGATCGCTCCGTTGCGTGAGTGAGGGCACCTTGGTAGATATGACAAGGTGCCCTCAACTAGGGAAAAGCTGTGGGAGAATTACTTGATATTGACCAGGGCCGCTTTCACCTTTTGAATGACGTTGGCGGGCAAGGGGATATAACCAGCCTGATCGGCGATCTTCTGGCCATGATCCAGACAGTAGGTCACCATTTTCTTCAGGGCCTCAACCTTGGAGGCATCCTGGTATTGTTTGTAAAAAACCATCCAGGTGTAGGTGGCAATCGGATAGGATTCATTACCGGTAGGATCCGGCAGCCAGACTCTCATATTCTCGGGAATAACGGCATTGGATAGAGCAGCCTGTCCGCCTTCAAGACCGGGGGCTACGAACTTGCCTTCCTTGTTCTCCAGGCTCGCCATCTCAACTTTTGCCATGCGGGCGAATCCGTATTCAATGTAGCCGATGGCACCGGGGGTTTGTGTGATGGTTGCGGTCACGCCATCATTCTTTGGGGATTTTACCATTTTGACCGATTCAGGCCAGTTTACAGTAGTACCAAAGCCTGGGGCTTTTTTGAATTCAGGGGAAATGGCACTCAGGTGCTGAGTGAACACATAGCTGGTTCCGGATGCATCCGCCCTTGCAACAACAGTGATATCCTCATCTGGGAATTTTACCCCAGGGTTGGCTGCAGCAATTTTCGGATCATTCCATTTCTTAATGGTGCCGAGAAAGATGCCGCTGTAAACTTCGCGCGATAATTTCAGGTCCTTGATGCCTTTAAGGTTATACGCGAGCACAATTTCTCCGGCGGTCATGGGGAGGAGCTGAACGCCCTCTTTGATACCGGCCATCTCTTCATCGGTCATAGCGGCATCACTGGCGGCAAAATCTACCGTGTGATCCTGAAAGTCCCGAATACCAGCCCCGGAGCCTTTCGACTGATAGTTTACCTGAATGTCTTTGTTAGCCCGGCTGAATTCCTTAAACCAGGTGGTGTAGATAGGTGCGGGAAAACTGGCTCCGGAACCGGTTAGCTGGGTCTCTGCCATGGCCGAACCGGTAATGAATGAGACGGCAGAACAGAATGCTACTGTCTGCACAACATACTTGAATTTCATCGTACTCTCCATAGTTGCGGTTAATGAGAAATGCGTAAGGGGATCACAAACAAAAGCAAAGGTAACGACCTAAAATTAAGGTCAAGTTTTATTGTTATTATGATTCTGTTAGGATACATGTGAAGCCTAAGGTGTTCTCATTGTATGAATTTTGGAGTCGCTATAATGTCAATCAGGAGCAAACTACTACGAAATCATCTAAATGGATGCTAACCTTCTTCCAACCAATGAATGATTTGGATTTTTCAGCTACCCTTGAGCGATTTACGGGATTTGGTTCGCATTATGACAAGATGCGGCCGTCAGCGCCAACAGCTTTGGCAAATCTGCTGTGCCCGATAGCCCGATGCACCCAGCCAGATCTTGTAGTTGATCTCGGATGCGGAACTGGCCTTTCTACGCGTTATTGGGCTTCGCATGCCCGATCGGTGATCGGTGTTGATCCTACAGATTCCATGCGCGAGCAAGCTGAGGCGATTGGAGGCGCTAACATTTCCTATCGCAAAGGGTATTCTCATTCTACTGGTCTTTCTGATCAATGTGCTGATATCGTGACTTGTGCTCAATCACTACATTGGATGGAACCACCCTCCACCTTTACCGAGAGTACACGTATCCTAAGAAAGGGTGGAGTGTTTGCAGCTTATGATTACGACTGGCCCCCTTCGACCTCATCCTGGGAAGTAGATCTGGTCTACGCTCAATGCACGGCACTGGCGCGCAACCTTGAACGTGAACATGGCATCACTGAGCGTCTCCCACAATGGGACAAGCCCGGTCATTTGGCTCGTATGCAGGAATCCGGCTGTTTTCGATATGTAAGAGAATCCCTTCTCCATCATCGAGATAAAGGAGGTGCAGATCGCATCGTGGGGGTTTTTCTCAGCCAGGGGTATGTGAGATCGCTGCTCAAGCTTGGCTTGTCGGAAAAAGATTTACAGATTGATCGTCTACGTGACACCGCAGCGAAGGCTTTTGGTTCTTCAACTCCTCAATGGTTTTGGAGTGTTCGTGTTAGAATCGGTGTGAAATAGCGCATAGGCACAGTCGAAGTTTCCAAGAGCCCCTTTCACGAGACATTTGATGCAATGCCATCGCAAATTATCCTCCAGGGATAAGGCAAAAAAGAAGGGGTACTCCGCTAGAAAATTTGAGAGTAATCTCTTCGCTTCACACCCCGACCAATCAGTTATTTGAAATCGTAGCCCTATTTACCTCCTAATCTTGAGGATGATTCAAGAAATGGATGATACCGATTCCTGGCACTCCTGGAATGCCCACGTCTAACACTCAATCAGAATTGATGCGTGATCGCAGAATTCCTGCTGGCTTGAAGGTTACCACACGCCTCGCATCAAGCATTAGTTCGCCGCCTGTTTTAGGGTTGCGGCCACGACGAGGGTTTTTATCCTTGATGTTGAATTTCCCGAATCCACTGAGCAACAAACTCTTGCCAGCTATCAGTGATAATTTGGATATCGACAAAAAAGTTTCAACGAAATTAGTTGATTGTAATTTTGTTAAATTAGGGTGAGTTTGGTGGATCTGCTGAATTAAGTCGGCTTTCGTAAGGGACATATTTCATCTCCTCGCTAGATTCAGATTTATTTTTCAGTGGGCTTTTTCTTCGTTCTGGCCTCGATGGCGGTGCGAAGGTTTGCCGGTAAACCTCTTTCTTTACCAGACTGGGATCGCTTCTCTGAAAGCGCTTTGGCACAAAGTGGCTGGCGGGATGACAACCCATGCTTCTTGCGGTATTCCTTTGAATTAAGGCCATGAGAAGTTAGGTGTTTGGGCGATAACATTTTGAATTCCTGGCCACATTCAATACAGATAATCTTGTTTTTCTGGATAGATTTTTTAGGGTCTATCACTGAGGTTGTTGCTTCCGTTTCTGCCTCGATCATCCCACCTGCTTCGGCACCTTGAAGTGATTTAAGCGCCTGGAAGGTTTCGTTTAGAGCAATTCTTATTTCATCGGTGGTCATCTGTTTGCTGGTTATCTGGGATTGGATGATTTCAGCTGTCATTTCTACAAGTGTTTTGCTCATTTGTGACTCCATGAGTTTTATTTTGTTTGACACGATATAACTCAAACATATACCATGTTTATTTTAATATTGCTGCAAAGTTAAAGCGAATATAAAGGTTGTCGCTCGTTTATAAGTACATCTTGCCAAAATGAATGATTTTCCTGTTTGTCGGTATTCAACTGGCAAAAAACTATACCATTGAGAGAGAATCGACAACCTGTATTCCGACAGGTACAAACCAATGAAAATCGGAATGAGTCATGTGTCTTGGGTAAACAAGATTAACATTTCTTATTAATTGAAATCAATGATGACATTTCAATATTGCTGTGGATAATATATCTACTAAAGTAGAGAGTCGAAATACACGATATACAGCACTGCTGCAGGCGCCTTAAAGCGCTTGCAGCAGTAGCTTTTAAGGCCTGCCTGATACAGTATACGATTACACTGTTGCAGTAAATGATCATTGTCAGGGAAAACTCTCTAATTAGAAACGACGTTTTCTAGAAAAATTTCATTGGCGACTGATTTTAGCCTGAAAATAATATTTTGCATCGTCAACTTTATGGGTGATATCGAAATCGCAACTTTTAAAGTTGGAGGGTTTCCTCTTTGCAAGACCCTGCAACGTAAGATATATTTCAGCATCGTGTACTCGCGGCTGGTCCTGGCCAGTTAAGCAAGTTGTATGAGTAAATCGGCGCGAGAGAGGATAATTACGCCATCGCTTCGCCAATTTTAGATTTTTCAATGAACAATACGCTAAAGTGGCCGTAGCGTTCGGCTTATAAACGACAGCATCAGCCCGCAAGGCTGGTAATCGTCCCCGACAGACCTGAAAGCGGAGGTCTAGCTGAGGGCTTCACGGATTCAGGTTGAGAATTTATTAATTACATCATTGTAAGTAGTAAGCAGCACCGTGTTTACAAATAACGGTTACCCTTACGAAAAGGATCTTTCCATACGTCACGACATTTAGGCTTGACTTGCGTTTCCTTAATTGACCCGCTCAAATAGAATGTATCATCTTTGTAAGTTAATAAATATTCACGATACGCAACCTTGTTAAAAACATTAGAGAATTCTTCTCTTTTCGTATTGTCAAATGTGAAGTACATCCTTTGTGGCACTGCAGATGTAAAAATAGTTAACATTCCCATGTCATTTGGCGACTGCATGACAAACTTAATCGACACCATCCATCTGGTACAATCTAATATTCCACTAAATGAATATGCATCATCAGGGGTATCTTTATATTTGTAAGCTCTAGTTACTTTGCGAAAGGCCAATGGAATTAGGTTTGCATTAATATCTGGATATTTACGACGAACCCGGTCGTGTAACTCTCTATTTTTTTCAACCAATTTCAAATGATCATTATTTATCGGTTTAGCCAAATAGAGCTTGTGCACTATTTTTGATATATAATTACATAACTCACAATACCTATCAATAGTATCAATAAGCAATTGAGCTTGACTAGGTTCTGGCAATAATATTAGCTTAGCACTCTGTTTCATTTGCGACTCCATTATATTTCATGAGGTAATTGGTTAACATTCATAGGTGAATTCATTGGAGAGATTCAATAAAGCATTGGGTGAAACAAGATTGATGAAAAAATACGATACGCACTACTGCTATAGTGGAATTTTATCCTTCGATAACCGCATATTTTAATGCTCCGTGACGCGCTATACGGCAACTGGTTTAATTTTTACTTGAAATACGAATCAACACTTGATTGATATTCTGGATTTATGTCAGGTTGTATCCGTTTAATGATAGGCTTATCGTTAATGACCGTGCTCAAATAGAATTGATTTTTTTGATAAGTTAATTCGTATTCACGATATTTTTTGCTTTTGAAGGCAATTTCCAGCTCTTTTCGTTGCGTATTATCGAACAAGAAGTGCATTCGTTGTCTACCACCTAATGTGCTGATAGTTAACATGCCTATGTCATGTGGCTTCGGTAACACAAATTTAATAGACACCAAATAGCTACTGCAATCCAAGACTCCGCTAAATTTATAAGCATCACTAGGTCTATCTTTTTTCCTATAAGCTTTAGCTACTTTACGAAATGCTATTTGGATCAGATTGGTGTTAATATCTGGAAACTCATCGCAAACGGTGTTGTAAAAATACTGCCCCTTATTATCTACTTTCCAGTAAAATAGGTTTGCTGGGCTGACGCAGTCACGTTTGTATACGATTCTAGAAATATAGTCACACATTTCACTATACATATCAATAGTATCAGTAAGTATCTGAACCTGATATTCTTCAGGAGCTAAAGTAATCTTGACATTATGCTTCATTTGAAACTCCATCTATTATATAGGTATGCATACGTAATTTATTATGTACATTGTCCTACGGACAAAGAGATAGTGCTGGTGTAATGGTGTCTTGATATATAGGTGTATGGCGTGTTGGTAGTCGGTATTCAGGAGTGTAGGAGTGTATTAGTCTTGGTTCTTTCTTTACCTATTGTGTCCTAAGGTAGCCCTTGCCCGTGCGTCCAGCCCCAGGAAAAAATACTCGTCTATAGTATCTGTGTTCTGTACTACGAGGTATCTCTTCATATTATAGTCATATGAAATCAAGGAGAGGATGATCTATGCGACAAGCTCAAGAAGGAGTAATGATAAAGGAATAGTGGGGGAGAGTGACGATCAACGAGATTGATAAATTGCAGGTGGATCTCGATTGGTAAGAAATTCCAGGATCAGTCGGTGAGCTTTTGATGTTTGAACTGTCTTAAAGGTTTCTTGAAAGTTTAATGCAGTAATTCGATCAAGTTGTGAGTTTAACTATTTGACTTATCGCAAATATGTTAACAATCCTCATCGTTTCACGCACCACCCCTGATTCCGATGAGGCCCAATCATGATTCAGCCAGGATTTTTTGATCTGCAGGACCGATTGCACAAAATCGACAAGAATGGCGACCCGCTCACCAAGATAAACGAGGCCGTCAACTGGGAGATGTTTCGCCCAGCGCTCGAAAAGGCTCGGGACACAAACCGGCAGTCCAATCTTGGTCCGAAGGGGTATGATGTCATCCTGCTGTTCAAAATTCTCATTCTGCAGTCGCTGTACAACCTGTCGGACGACGCGACCGAATTTCAGATCCTCGATCGGCACTTCTTCGGGCGTTTTCTCGGTCTGCACATCAGCCAGAAGGTTCCAGATGCCACCACTATCTGGCGATTTCGCGAAGACCTCATCAAGGCCGGCATCGTGGAGGAGTTGTTTGCGACCTTCGACGCCCACCTCCGCGGTAGTGGTTTTATGGCCATGAAGGGGCAGATCGTCGACGCCAGTATCGTGAACGTGCCCAAGCAGCGCAACAGCCGGGAAGAAAACGCCAGGGTAAAAGCGGGCGAAATCCCGGATGACTGGCCGGAGAACAAGCGACGACAAAAAGACGTGAACGCGCGATGGACCAAAAAAATGGTAAAACCTTTTACGGCTACAAGAACCATGTCTCGGTGGATGTGAAGCACAAGCTGATCCGAGGCTATGCGGTGACGGACGCGGCCCAGCATGACAGCCAAGTGTTTGAGCAGATCCTTTCCGACAACACGAGCAAGGACGTGTGGGCGGATTCGGCTTATCGATCGGCGGATAGACTGGAACGACTGGCGAAAGAAGGCTTTCGCGAACATATCCAGCGCAAGGGGAGCCGTCATCGTCCATTGACGCCAAAAGAACAGGAAGGCAACAAGACCAGGTCCAAGATTCGCTCGCGGATCGAGCACATCTTCGGTGTGCAGGCCCAGAGAGCGGGTAATTTGCTGTTGCGCACGATCGGTATAGCCCGAGCCCGAGTGAAGATCGGTTTGCGCAACTTGGCGGACAACATTGACCGGATGGGGATGCTTCTGGCTGCCAGCAGGTAAAGTGAGCCCAGAGAGCGACAAAATGGCAAAAGAATGCCATCGGACGCATGGCTAGAAGGTGCAACGGCACAAAATCGATAGGATTAATTGCTAGAAAAGCATGTTCTTTGTGTAAAAAAATGCCGGTGAGTGCTGCCGGGGCTTAATGAGCTAAATTTCAAGATTCCCTTAAAGAAGAAAAGGGATGACGGTGGCAATAATCAGGCAGGATGGTGCCTTGCCGTTTTTATATGACGCCATGCTTCATGGCAAACATTGAAACCGCCAAAGATTCAAGGATACGGGAACAATCCGATAATGCTCAACCTGAAAACGGAAATAGTTACCCCGCTACAGCCTGAATTAAACCGATCAATCAGCTTGCTCCAGAGTCTTGCAGATGGATTATACGGCTACCGATTTTAAACACCTGGATGATGGATTTTCACTCGGCTTTTGCTTCGTATATAAATTTCTAGAAAGGTCATATCAATGAGCATGCTCCTCAGATAGCAGAGCCCTGGTGCGCCGAGTGACAAGAGATCATTTGGGGAAACTTCAGAGTGTTGCGTACATGTTTGTTTGATCGGTAGGAGGAGATGATAACGCTAGAGAACAGCAACACTATTTTGGCATTGAATCTTGATGTTAAATTTTGAAACTCCGAAGCGCCAAAAGCGTTCAGTGCATTCACTGTATGCCTGTGGAATGTCCAACTGGGACTCACCTGCATCACTCTGCACAACAAAAAACAAGGGCAACGCCTTCTTCTTGATCTCGATGAATGAAAATCTCAGACCGCTTCTTTCGCAAAGAAGGCAGCCGTTTTTTTTAAGATCTCTCGCTCCATCCGCAAACGATCATTCTCTCGCTTCAACTGCTTGAGCTCTGCTTGTAACTGGACCATGCTGGGTGTGGTAGGGCTTGCATCATGTGATTTCCCATGTGGCCCCCTGATGTATCACCATCGACCATCATGAGATGGGTGAAGGGGCGAACATCGCGGAAAATATTCGAAGAATTTCCGCATGTGAAGAAGCGGTATTGGGGGCAGCATTTTTGGGCACGGGGCTATTTCTGTGTCACCGCCGGTGAGCTGACGAAAGAGATGATTCAGGAGTATCTTTCGCATCATTTTGAACCCAAACCTCATGACGGTTTCGATGTCTAGCCGTGAACCGGCTGCGCAGCCTGCCGGTATTGCTGGACTTTCAGTCCGCGATTTCAAACCCACCGACTTCAAGTCGGTGGTTGTTAAGTAAGCTACTTTTGTAACTGAGATAAGTTGTCATTCTTCAGGTAGGTCACATCGAACATCTCGCATTTCCTGACTCGCTGAAGAGGACTAGGGAAGGTGAAGGTTTCATTCTTTTCATATTGCTGAAAAATATCCAAGCCACGCTCCAGAAGAATATTCCAACCAAGGTCGGTCACTATATGCCTAGTGTGGATGGTGCCGGTTTCATCGAACTCCCAAGTGGAATCGATGCCTACTGTTCCAAACGATACCTTAATTTTTTCAAAATGAATTCGTTGGAGTTCACCTTTTAATTGATCTTCTGTCGTAATCAGATGTACCGCCACTTCCTTCTCTTTTGGTTTATGCCATAAAACCGTATCTAGGAGGTCTATAAAATTTTGGATTTGATATAAACGGTGGATACCTGGATCTGTGACGGTGATTTTGTTCACGCCGAGTAAATATGCTCCAAACATACTATCATAGGAAATGCCGTACCAGTTATATTGAATGGTTAGGTGTCGCTCTTTAAGGAGTTGCATAAATCTTGGGAGTTCTTCGTGAATTACCCAGTGAACTTTATGAATATTAAGAATAATTTTGCACTTCAAAAAAACAGGAAGGATGTCCTGAACACAATGCGATGATATCATGGTTATTGATATCCGGCGGAGAAGTCTCAACCCCTAAGCTATTTGTCAATAATGCGAATGGTAAGATTGGCCTAGTCGGATAGCCCATAGGTGGTCCATCGCTTACAGCCCAGGTGGTACATTCGATGAGTTTATCGAATGTTATTTACCAATAAAAACAAAAACATAACCAGGGCAACAGCGCTGCGGTACAAATTCCCGCCGCCTCCACCAAAACACGATCCAGCAACGTTCAGAGAAGTACGACAAACCCGCTCTCCTTCAAGGATTGCGGGTTTTTTATTGTCCAGTAGCGTGCATTGCCGTACGCTGAAAGCCAAGCATTTTTGTTGGCATTACGAAGCCATTGTGCCAACAAGCGTGAGGTTGATACCAACACGACGCCAACAAATACAATAAGTGTGTCGTTTTCAGCTCTTTAGGGCTACTAACGGATTTATTTCAAAAACAGGGGCGCCAACAAGGACCGATTTGGCCTTGAAAAAGGAGAAACCAAGGGCAACGACAAGGCGGTTGTCCGATGCTCGCCCATTCGTACCATATGCAGAGAGGCTTTTGTCCATGCCGGCCTGTCGTATTTCAACCCTCACAGTTTTAGGAATACCCTGGACATTGAGTCCGCACTTCGGCAAGCCGATTCGAGTCTGAAGGATGTCGTTCGTGTGACGTACGTCCTGCCAAATAGCGCCGAGTTCGAGCAATGCTGGCCGGTGCTACGCAGGTATACTGGCCTACGGCCCGCTGATCATGTCAACCGCTGCTGATTGCAGTCGCCTCAAATTTCTCCATTTGCTTGCATTTGATGCCCGGATTGCGACAGCTTCCCCATGTTGGCATCAAATAAAAGTTGCCTGAGACAAGGTGCCCATTGTTCTTGACCACATCACTCGGAGTCTGCTTACAAGAGCAGGTTTCAAACCTCCTTGAGCTGTTGTAATAAAAAGCCATGGTGGTGAGCATTGAAAAAAAAGTTGACATTCGCAGGGCAATGCCAAATCTAAAATTAATATAGAGAGAAAAACCAACCATGCGACAGTTATCATGGATCGACTATGAACATCGATCGCGACTGACGCGAACTGCTCTACCACCGGGTAAATGCCTTGATATAGTCAGGGGAGATGCAAACCCGAAGGCCGGCTAGTCCGGGTTGCCACCGGCTGAAGGCTGGATGATTGTTCCATTCTATAAAAACATCATGAAGACAGGAGCATGCCTGCCTTGTGTGGTTGCACCATCGAACTTGCACTCCTGAAGAGACCTAGAAACAAATGTTATAGAATTGTGCCACTGTCTGCGAGGTGGCTTATCCGCAACTCAGCACCAGCACTCAAATGGAGGACACGTTATGGATGAGAACCTGTTAATACAACGATCGTATACCGCTGTCATCGAGCACTTCATAAGAACTGGTCGGGCGCCGCATTACACAGAACTTGCTGCAACTCTTGGTATTCTTCCAGAGGAAGGGCGACTGGCGCAACACAAAGCGGCTGAAGCGTCACTGGCCTGCTGGTTCGTCAACGACACAGATTATGTGGAATCCTGGGCGCCATTTTCCAATGTGCCGACGCCATATCTGGTAAGTGTAGAAGGAGAACAGAAATGGTATGGCCAATGAGGAGTCGAAGCGCTGGCCGTGCGCTGGCTCTTTCCCGATCAGGAGATCCGCATCGAATCCCGCTGCCTGGATTGCGGAGAATCTATTTTGATACGCATGCGCAATGAGGATATCCTCGAGGTAAATCCTGAGACAATTGTCGGACATATCAATATTCCTTTGGCCAAATCCCTGAGCGGAGAAATCCCCTGGGGAAAAGCTTGAAGCCGCATGAACCTCTTCCGGTCGGAAGAACATGTGAAAAATTGGGCATCCTATGACCCCATTTCTGCCGAGTCTATCATTCCGGTCGCGGGCTATGCCCAGGTCTTCAGCGGTCCTCTGTTCAAAAATCGTCTAGCACCGGACTATCTTGGACGACTTCAGGAATATGCGGGGAAGTTTATAAAGACACTGCAGGATATGGGTAAGGGGGGTCCTTTCTGGATCCCGGCATAGGGTCTAAAACAATCTTGTTGGTAATTTTTCTTGGGTAACCCCCCAGCTTTGCTGGGGGACTCCCAGGTGTCACGTCATGAAACCCCTGGTCGACTTCCTCAGAAACATTTTTAAAATGCCCATGATTTGGTGGCCATGGATGGCAGGGCTGCCGCTGATCAATCTGTCCTCCCTCTTCTTTCTCCCCAGGGCGGAGGCGTGGGTGGTGCTGGGAACCGGGCTCCTGGCCGGGACAATCATGACGGTGCTGCACGCCAAATTGGGATACGTCCGGCTTATAGGCGTAGGCCATTTTGTTTGGATTCCCATGCTGATCTGGCTGGTATTTAGACTTAATCATATTCCCGGAAGCATGCTTTTTCACGGCTGGATTCTCACCTTAATAGCTATGGACACAGTGTCTCTTCTGATAGATATCGTCGACCTCGTCCGTTACCTGCGCGGCGACCGCGCCCCTCGGTTTTAAGGTCGGCCTGAGGTATACTGGTACCCGCAGTCTTAGCGTGCTTTGGGATTTAGCCAGTTTTGGTCTGGCGCATTGGTGCAAACAGTATTGGTTGCCACGCGGTATTTCAGGATCAACAGACGGATTTAAGGCTATCTGTATTTTTTTCGAAATTCGATCACTGGACGTAGAAAGATTTAGGCCTAATCAAGATCAAGCGGCATCGCCCAATTTTCGACTTTCTCAAACAATTTTCTCCACCTTTATCTTCGGCTTAACTCCAACCAACTGGATGTTGTCATTCTTAATCTCATAAATTCAACTATAATCAGTCTGTAATCCTCTGATGATTAACGATCGTGTTAAAATTCAAGACGCTGCAGTAAGATGACTACTGACTGGAATTAACCTGGGAAGGCACAATATGAAATGGATGCAATTTTTCACCCCAATCTCTTTAATTAACTGGGAAGAAGCGTATGAACTCGTTCAACAATACCCGACTGGTGATGTAACCTTTCTAGATGTGCGCCAACCCAAGGAATACGAGGGAGGTCACCTGCCGGGAGCGAAGCTTATTCCCCTTGGAAACCTGGAGGGCCGTCTGGCTGAACTCGATAAGGAAAAGCCGATTATCATATACTGAGCCATTGGCGGACGCAGCCGGGTTGCTGCGCAGATGTTGGCAGGAAAAGATTTTCGCAAAATATATAATCTGTCCGGTGGGATCAAGGCATGGGAAAAAGAAGTCGCCGTAGGCCCGGAAGATGTCGGTCTGCACTTTTTTTCAAGCGGGACGAGTTCCGAGGAGGCCATCATTGCAGGTTTTGGCCTGGAAATGGGACTTCAGGATTTTTACACCTCCATGCAGGAAAAAGTTACAAATGAGTCGACAAAATCACTTTTCGGCATGTTGGCAGATATCGAAATTCTTCATCAGAAGCGACTGATCAAGCTCTATGTTGAAATTACAGGCGTTGACATTTCTCTAGAAGACTTCGCGAAAAAAATTGCAGAACCGGCGATGGAAGGCGGCCTTACCACCGAAGAGTATCTGCAGCTCTACCAAACCGATTTTGAATCTGAAATTGAGGTGCTCGGATTGGCACTGGCCATTGAAGCCCAGGCTTTGGATCTCTATGTGCGGGCGGCACAAGGAAGCAAAAATCGTGAAGGATACCGAAAAGTCCTTCTGCAAATTGCCGAGGAAGAGCGAAACCATATAGCGAAGTTGAGCAATTACATTGATCAACATACGGATGTTAGATGAATAAACAACTCCTTCTTATTGGTGGTGGCCACGCCCACATGGTCACCCTGGACAAGCTCGGCACTTTTATCGAGAAGGGGTACGGGGTCACGGTTATTCAGCCATCAGAATACCATTATTACAGCGGCATGGGACCAGGCATGCTGGGCGGGACCTACAAGCCTGACGATATCCGATTTGCGACCCGGAAGCTTGTTGAGGCAAAAGGTGGGCGGTTTGTCCTCGGTAAGGTTTTCAAAATCGATCCCCATCAGCACGTCGTCTACCTGGAAGGATCGGAAGAGACAATCCCTTATGACGTCCTTTCCTGCAATGCAGGGTCCTTTGTGCCGAGGGAAATGATACAAGGCAATACGGAAAACACCTTTACCCCCAAACCTATTGAGCAACTGCTGGCTGCCCAAAAAAGAATACTCGAATGTGCCGCCGCCAGGCAGATTACCATTGCCGTTATCGGCAGCGGCCCATCATCTATTGAGATTGCCGGAAATATCCATCAATTGTGCCGGGAAAAGGCTGTAACCATGCCGACGATCCGGATTTTTGGAGGGCGGAATTTCCTGTCTGGTCGGCCCGAGCGGGTTCGCAGGCTCGCCAGGGGGATTCTCGTGCGGAAGGGGGTGGAAATTCTCGAAAGCGGTTATGTGAAACAGATAGATAACGACCGGATCGTTTTAGAAAACGGCCAAGAGCATACAGCCGATATTATTTTTCCCTCGATAGGTGTCAGGCCGTCGCCAATTTTTGCCCGGTCCGGTCTGCCTGTCGGGCCGGACGGTGGGCTGAGAGTCAACGAATACCTACAGTCAGTCGGCCATAAAAATATTTTTGGCGGCGGCGACTGCATCTATTTCGAACCTGATCCGCTGGACAAGGTCGGGGTCTATGCCGTTCGGCAGAACCCGGTACTCTACAGAAACCTGCTAGCCTCTCTCGAGAACGGACCGCTTGAGAAATTTCAGCCTGGAGGAAAGTACCTGCTGATATACAACTTGGGGGATGGCGACGGAATTATATCCAAATGGTCTATCACTTTTTCCGGGAAACTTGCTTTTTATCTCAAGGATCGTATTGACCGAGCGTTTATTAGGACTTTTCAGGACAACTAAGGAACTCCTTTAAAAGGAGACAATCCCCCCTGCCACCCCACATCGGCGACAAGATATTTATTAAATAAAGACAATAACTTATCGTTTCTAGCTTTAGAGACGTTGGACTAAAGTGTCGAATAGAGTCCATCAAGTGGTCCGTTGGTAGTCCAGCGTCCGCTTCTCACGGGACCTGACAACTAAATCACAGCATGTCCTTCGGTCGAAGCACCCGCCGAGTGGCCCAGTCGAACTGTTCGCGGGAAACCGTGATTCCCGTTAGGCCGCACCCAGTCTGCCGAACCCTCCCCAGCCGCAGCCGATCTCAAGCACAAAGACAAGGCGGTCAAGGTCGGCGGTAGCGGCAAAGGCCATCAGGCTGGTGTAGGGTGCCGTGTCGTCGTGGGTGGCGAGCACCATCTGCAGTTGCTGTTGAAAGAGACCGCGCAGTTGCGCCGCCAGCTGTTCGCTGTCCGGTGGGCAATGTTGCTCCTGTTGCTGGATATTTTTTCAGCAATGGCTGCGCATCCGCAGGTCCAAGGGGTGCGGGTGGAGATAGTACTGTTCGCGCAGGTAGGGCTGATCGAATTTGCGTACATAGTGATTGAGCAGAGTGATGGGAACGATCAGCGGTACATCGTCGAGGCGATAGGCCTCAATCATCTCCAGCGCCTCCTGCTTTTCATCAGTTGAAAGCTCCTGCTTGAAATAGCCGAGAATATGAAGAAGGACGTTGCAATTCTTCTTCGCGGTGGTCCGAACTCGCAGAGTTTCGGTAAGAAGTGCGCCATATTGGCGGCAGGCCTCTTCGACGGGTTCGGGCATATAGGCGATGAACCGCCCCATCCGCCGGTAGTGTTCCTGGCTGTGGGCAAGAAGCAGCAGTTTGTGGCGGGTATGGAAGTCCACCAAAGCGCCCCGGCTGGGGGATGCCGCCAGCAAATCACGAAAATGTTTGAAGACGAAGACGCTTTCAATGAAGTTTTCCCGCAGCCTGCCGTCGTTGAGTCGGCCATCCTCCTCAACCGGCAGGAGGGGGAAGTGGCGGGTGAAAGCCCGGGCGAACATACCGGTTCCAACATTGCGGGGCATGCCCTGCTCCGAATAGACCTTGACCCGGTAGAGGCCGCTGCTCGGCGAGTCCTTCTTGAAAATGAAACCGCAGAGATCCTCTTGCTCCAACTGCCGCACCCTTTCCTCGGCCCAGGACTGCATCTGTTCGGTATGGTCGACACCGCTGCGGCTGGTCACCAGTCGCGGGGCATCCTCGCTGCCCAACATACGCAGGGTCTCGCGGGGGATAGGCATGCCGCATTCGACCTCCGGGCAAACAGGGACGAATTCCATGTACTGACCCAGAATATCGCGAATGAAATGGTTGAGATGGTGCCCGCCGTTATAACGCACGTTCTGGCCAAGCAGACAGGCACTAACCCCGATTTTCAGCTTTTCCATACTCGTTGCTCCTCCCGATGTGTTGATCACTGGTGTTTTCTTTTGAGGGCTCCGCTAAACGACAAGTTGTGCAAACATTGTCTCGCCGTGGACGGATTGCAACAAGAAGCGCCTGCAGAAACCGGGATTGCATGGGTCAAGAATACAAAATGAGAACTCTCATCATGCGAGAGAAGACGGCAAGCAAATGAAATAGGATAAAATATATTTGGCATAATGCAACTCAGTCTCACCGTAAATAATAATTTTCCTTTAAAAATAAACAGTTAAATCAAGGCTGCAAGCTACAGGCTTAAAGTGTTTTTAGTCTTTGGGTCGCAAAAGACACGCGCCGTGTTTATGATCTAACTGGAACCCAAAAGGATTAATCTTTGCAGCTAAAAGGAAAAATATGAAAAAGTTACAAGAATATTTCGAAACTACCAAAGGGGTAGGTGTGATGGCTACAGCTGACAGTAAAGGGAAAGTGGATGCGGCAATTTATTCACCCCCGCATTTTCTAGAGGAAGGGACGATGGCCTTTATCATGCGCGATCGTCTGACCCACCACAACCTTCAATCAAATCCTTTTGCGACCTTCCTTTATATTGAAGAAAAAGCAGGCTACAGCGGAAAGAGACTTTTTTTAAAAAAAATCCGTGAAGAAAACAACCCGGAATTAATCAAGAAAATCAAACGCCGTACATTTAGCGATGATAACGAGGCGCTTGCTTTTCTCGTCTATTTCACCCTTGAGAAGGAACTTCCGCTCATCGGTGATAAATAACCATTCAAAGAGAGTAGGCATCACCTGCGTGTTGCGCTGGACCATGGTGATTTTCAGGCCACGCAGATGGGGTGCTCCTGCCATCTCCAGGCCGATATACCCACCGCCGACAATCACCGCTGTTTTCGGCTGCTGCTCAGCAAGGGCCTGCTTGAGCAGTGAACCGTTCGCCGGGTTGGTGACATCGTAATATTTCGGCTGCCAATACCCTCAAGGTTGATCGTAGTGTTGTCAATGTTCGGCGCGAGGTGATGGTGTCCTCTTTGACGGCACATTTCATGTTCTCTGCTGCGACTTGATGTCGAGAATACGAAAGGGGAATTCCGCCCTCTTTATATCATCACAGAAAAATTTCAGCGTTTCATAAACGCTAGAAAAAGCCAGGTCGTCCCATGGGATTGCATCAGGAGTGAAGAGTCTCACCTCAAGGCTTTCGGTGCCGGCATGAAAATCAATATTCAGAAGGCGGGCTCGCAGAAAGAAATACACCTGATTGATGAAAGGCAGGCTGGCAAGGACGTAGGGCTGTAAACCATCAACTTCTGCCCAAGCCTCCTCTTGTGTTTCACGCAGGGCGCAGGCAGTGACCGTTTCCCCATTTTCCAGCCATCCGGCCGGAAGCGTCCATTTCCCTCGACGAGGTTCGATGGCGCGTTTGCACAACAGGATCGTATTGCCCATCACTGGAATGGTGCCGACTACCATCTTGGGATTCTCGTAATGGATGGCATGGCAGCCATCGCAAACAAATCGCAGTCGGTCATCCCCCGCAGGCACTTGCAGCGTAACTTTGGAACCGCACTGAGCACAGAAATTCACATCGTGTCCTTTCTGAAAAAGAGTCTGTTGTTTATAGTGCCAGCTTGCAAGGCCCGTTGTTGCTCTGGCTCCAAATCGTGGATTCTGTAGCTCCATCTCCCCGGTAGGCCTTCGGATACTCGCCGGTACTGACTTCAGCCCTTGTTGCAAACAGTTTCTACATACCGTTCCACATCAAATTTGCGGCGACAGCCTGCCTCGTTCATATAACGAATTTTTGCAAACACGGGACGTTCACGCCAGGCTCTGTCGTGCACTCCCCCCAAAGACCAGGCAATACCTGTATAGCCGTTTGGGTCGCGACCGTCCAGAGAGTAACGGTCATTCAGCGTTATGGCATACTCAAGGGCCGTTTCGGGGTCGGGTGTCCATTCGAGTATCTTCTTTGCCCAGTACATTCTCAAAAAGCCATGCAGCTTGCCGCTCTGGACGAGATCCTGCTGGCAGGCGTTCCAGAGAATTTCATGGGTGGTTCCATTTTCGAGTTCGGCCAGGGAATAGACATAGGCTCTCTTGTCGTTCCGATGCTGGTCCAGTGTTTTGCGAGCCCAGTCCGGAAAACCTGCAACCTGGTCATAAGCCGGCTCGTAATAACAGAAATTATCGGCAAGTTCTCTGCGGACAACAAGTTCTTCAAGAAATGCTTCCCTGGTCTCTGCAGGCAGGGGGGAACGGGAGATAATCCAGGCCAATCTCTGCGGGGACAGCTGACCGAAATGAAGATAGGGCGACAGTCCCGACTGGCCGTCCAGGCAGGGATTGTTGCGGGCCTTGGCATAATTTTCCAGCCTTTGCTGCACAAAGTTTAATGCGGCCAGTTGGGCGGCCGCCTCTCCTGCCTGTATCCAGGGATACGCTTCCGTCGTTTGGCTGGCAAGGTTTTCTCCTCGAAAAGTTTCAGGAACCTCCAGGGGAGCGTTCTTCCAGTTGAACGGGTGAGGCTGTACTGCGGGAATATCTGTTAAATAGTCATCCAGGACCCGTTTGATCTTAGGACGGAGAGTGTATGCGGCATACTCCTTTTTATCGGAGATGATCCAGGCAGGAACAATGTTGTGGGTATCCACCTCATGGAACGGAACGTTCAGGCTGGCGATCAGCATTTTTTTCCATTGCTGTTTGATCCGTAACGGATCGAAATCGCTGACAAGCAAATGGGCATCAATCGTGTCCAGAAATCGGGGGAGTATTGCTTCGGGACTCTGTTCGAACATCCTGAAGCCGATGTTGCATTGACTGAGTTTCTCCCGTAATTCCATCAGGCCTTTGCGCATGAAACTGTAATGGCGCAAGGTGGCTCCGGGATAATCGGGAATCATGCAGAAGACAACAAGCAACCCTTTCTGATGAATAAGCGCTTCCTGCTGGGCCCATAAAAGGGCCCAATTGTCGTCAACTCGCTGATCACGGGACATCCAGTAAACCACCGGGCCTTGCCCGAGTTGTCCTTCGGCAAGGCAGCGACTTCTTCGCATGATATCAATATTTTTTCGATTCATTACCCAATAAGAAAATAAGCAACCACCGGTAAAGCCGATGGTTGCTTGTTGAAGGGATATTCAGTATTGACGCCAACTATCTCTCTTCCCCTGGTGCCCTCCTTGGTTGAAGATGTCCGGCTTGCCTGTAATAGTGATGAAAAAGTGTATTGCCCTTTTATTGGGAAGGCAATTGCTTTCTAATCTTCTAAGAAAAGACCATCGCGCGGTTATCTCGACCTTTTCAATCCAGGCGGAACAGTGGGCGAGAATGAAGATATTTGGACAAAGATGGTCTTCATCATGATGTCCTGTTCGTCGTTTCTGTGCCCCTTGTGCATCATTCTATTCGTAAATACTATGAAGACGTATGTAGCAGTAAACTCTCAATCCTCACCCACCGAGTTGAAACTATCATTGCTGATACAATGAAGACCAAGACCGTACTGGTGACCGGCGCAACCGGTTATATCGGCAGACGCCTGACCCACCGTTTACTGGCAACATCTGCGATGCAAGTGCGATTATTGGTGCGGAACAGAAACAAGGTCCAGGTGTCAATTGCTGACCAGGTTGAGATACAGGAGGGTTCAACCTTTGACAAAGAGTCCTTGGCCGCAGCCCTGACAGGGGTTGATACGGCGTTTTACCTCATCCATTCCATGGGGGCCACCGAGGATTACCGGAACCTGGATCGAGTCAGTGCCGAGAATTTCAGAGATGCCTGCATAGAGGCGGGTGTGCGGCGGATAGTCTATCTCGGCGGGCTCGGCGTGAGAGAGAGTGCCAGCAAGCATCTCCTGAGCCGACTTGAGACAGGGGAGATTCTTTCAGCAAAACCCGATCGTATCGAGACAATCTGGTTGCGGGCGGCCGTGATTATCGGTTCCGGAAGTTCCAGTTTTGAAATTATCCGTAATCTCTGCCAGAAACTGCCGGTGATGATCACTCCTCGCTGGGTGCGGAGCCACACGCAGCCCATCGGCGTTGATGATGTGCTTTCCTATCTGCAGGCATCTGTGGAACTCCAGCACCAGGGGAACCTTGTCGTCGACATAGGCAGTGAAAAGCTCAGCTTTCAGGAAATGATGCAGCAGGCCGCAGAAGTCATGGGCCTGAAAAGATACCTTTTTCCCGTTCCTGTGCTCTCCCCTCGCTTATCATCCTACTGGTTGATTCTCTTTACCCCCATCCCCTACAAACTCGCTGCCGCTCTCGTTGAGGGGCTTAAGAGCGAAACCGTAATGCAAAATGATAACGCGGCGAAGTTGTATCCGGAAATACAGCCTCTTTCGTTCAAGCAGGCGGTTGCGAGTGCTATCCGGGAACTTGAGCACAATCAAGTCCTCAGTCGGTGGTGTGACAGTACCGGCCAACAGGTGTGCGACATCAAGGATTTCGACAATCCCGCAGGAGCGGTTTTAAGGGACATTCGGACGGTTCCGTTTGAAAGTGGTGAATGTCAGGAGGATGTCTTTCAATCGGCCTGTGCCGTAGGTGGTACCAATGGTTGGTTTAAGTATGATCTGCTCTGGCAACTTCGGGGGATTATCGACAAGCTTGTCGGCGGTTATGGGCTCAATCGCGGCAGGCGGTTAAACCAGGAGCTTCGCGTCGGCGATGCCCTTGATTTCTGGAAGGTTGTTGATATCAGACCTGGAAAAAGGCTGCTGCTCTACGCCCAGATGAAACTGCCGGGTGAGGGGTGGCTTGAGTTTGATGTGCAATCTGATCAGCTCGTTCAGACCGCCCATTTTCTGCCACGGGGTATCCTGGGCAGGTTGTATTGGTATCTGGTCATGCCACTGCATCATTTTGCATTGCATGATCTTGCCCGGACCATTGTCGGCAACTCGACCAAATTAGGATGACTGGCCTTCATAGTGAACACAGTATTAGTGCAGGTACGCTGCTTTCCCGCTGACAGACCCCTGCTGGTCAGGTGGTTAAAGCGAAGTATTCCTTCCTCCAACTAAACGACAGCTCAACGACTTTAAAGAGCCGGATCAGATCAGATCAGCAACGCGACAGTGCGGTAATGCGGAGACTTCGGTCACAGCTTTAAAAGTGCGCGGACCTTCTTGATTGATTATCGACCAGAAATGCAGAGATAGATTCCCGATAATCTATTGACATAGCTTTGCAGAAACATAACTATACAGACCTCCAGGGAAAATGAGCAAGAATGCAATTCCGGCAGTGGAGCTTTTATAGAAATACTGTCCGAAGACCGGGAAAAAGCCGCCACCTCTGATTTATGGAGAACCATAACAAGGATGGAAGATAACCTCGTTCAATCCGCTAGGCTCCGCGAACAAGCCGAAGAGATCCTTCAAAAAAAAACGGTCCTCTCGTCAGTTAACATAGAGAACCTGTCGTCAGAAGAAATCCAGCAAACCATTTACAATTTACAGGTTTACCAGATCGAGTTGGAAATGCAGAACAATGAGTTGCGCCGTAAACAGGCGGAACTTGACGTTTCGCAGGCGCGCTATTTCGACTTTTATGACCTGGCACCAGTCGGCTATGTCACTCTCTCTGATATTGGGTTGATCGTTGAGGCAAACATTACCGCGGCATCATTCTTGGGCGTGGATCGGAATGTTCTATTCAAGCAGCCGATCACCAATTTCATTTTCAGAGAAGACCAGGACCTCTACTATCAGCATCGCAAGAGGCTCCTTGAGACCGGAGAGCCTCAGGAATACGATCTTCGCATGGTGAGAAAGAACGGAACCGAGTTATGGATACGGCTGAATTCCATCACGGCTCACGACTCCGAGGGGACGCCTGTATCCCGGTTTGTTTTAAGTGACATCACCGAACGTAAGCAAGCCTACTTCGCGCTTCGGGAGAACGAAGAGCGCTACCGCGACCTGGTGGAGAATGTTAACAGCGCCATCATTCGCTTGAAAGATGACGGTACTGTCATTTTTATTAACGATTTTGCCCTCAATTTTTTTGGCTATCGCGAAGACGAGATAGTTGGCAGAAAAATTAACATTCTGTTGCCGGAGCCGGAATCCACTGATTCTGAGCTTTCAGGACTAGTTCGAAAAGTCGTTCTCCACCCGGAGCGTTTCAAAAACCATGAAAACGAAAACGTCTGTCGAGACGGCCGCAGAGTATGGATGAGCTGGGCGAACAAGCCGATATTCGATAATAACGACCAGATTGTTGAGTTTCTCACGGTCGGCAACGATATAACCGCTCGCAAGCAGATGGAACTCTACCGGGAAATGGGTCGGGAGATCTTGCAGGCGCTCAATGATTCAGAAATTTCAGATTCATTCCAGAAAGTTGTCGACATTTTTAAGAAGCAAACAGGTTTTGATGCTGTGGGCATCCGTCTGCAAGACGGTGATGATTTTCCGTATTTTGCTTACAATGGCTTTCCGCCGGAATTTATACAGCTGGGAAATACACTGATTGGGCGTACTGCAACCGGCGAATTATGTAGAGACGAAGATGGCAACATAAGGCTTGAGGGTACCTGCGGCTTGATCCTTTCCGGCAAGACCGACCCCGCTAACCCACTTTTTACACCAGGTGGGAGTTTCTGGACAAACGATTCATTGCCGATTCTGGACATCCTTCCCAGTGAAGATCCTCGGTTTCGACCACGGAACCGATGTATCTTTCACAACTATGCCTCCTTTGCGCTGGTGCCCATTCGCAACAAAGAGAAGATTGTTGGTCTGCTACAGTTCAACGATCATCGCAAAGGATGTTTTACACTCGATTTGATTGAAACATTGGAGGCAATTGCATCACACATCGGTGCATCATTGATGCGTAGGCAGGCTGAGATGGCGTTGCAGGAAAGTGAAGCCAACTATCGAGCACTGTTCGAAAACATGACTAACGGGTTTGCGCTCCATCAAATCGTTGTCGATGACGCCGGACATCCAATTGATTTTATTTTTCGGGAAGTAAACAACGCCTTTGAAAAGCACACGGGACTGAAGCCCGTTGATGTTTTAAATAAATACGCAACACAAGTGCTGCCTGGCATTGAGGACCGGATAGGCCGCTATGGCAAGGTTGCGCTTACCGGAGGAGAAATTCGTTTCGAACTATACTCAGAACCACTCGGACGTTGGTACACGGTCATAGCGTACAGACCTAAACCGAATTTTTTTGCAGCTGTGTTTGAAGACATAACTGAGAAAAAACGAATTGGTGCGATACAGAGCAACCTGGCGGCTATCGTGGCAAGTTCTGAAGATGCGATCATCGGAACTGACTTGAATGGTATCATTCAGACGTGGAATGTAGGGGCTGAGAATATTTATGGGTACACGGCGGAAGAGGTGATTGGCAAAAATATTTCACTTCTTGTCCCGATCGGTCAACAAAATCGAAATGCCTATATTCTGAAACAGATATCACGAAACGAAAAAGTAGAGCATTGCGAGGTTGACCGCGTACGAAAAGATGGAACTCTCATCCCTGTTTCTATTTTTGTCTCCGCCATCAAGGACGCGAGTGGAACGGCAATTGGAATATCCAGGATTGCGCATGACATTACCAAACAGAAGAAAGCCGAAAAACTTGAGATTGATAATTTTGAACTGGAACGGAGGGTTGAAGAACGGACCCGGCAACTTCAGGAAACACAGAAGCAGTTTCTGCATGCCGAAAAGCTATCCGCTATAGGCCAATTATCCGCTTCCATTGCGCATGAATTCAACAATCCGCTGCAAGGTATTCTCTCCATTCTGAAAGGTGTGAGCAAAAGAGCAACAATGGATGAAGAGGATAAGGAGTTGCTGGCGGCAGCTATTAGTGAAGGCGACCGAATTAAGGATTTGATCCGCAATTTGCAGGAGTTTAACCGGCCGTCCTCGGGTAGAAAAATGGCGATGGATCTGCACAGTTGCCTCGATTCCATCCTGATTCTGCAAAAAAGTGAGCTAAAGGGGAGACGGATAACTGTAGTGCGCAACTATGCTGAGCAGTTGCCGCAGATCATGGCGGTTCCGGATCAGATTAAACAGGTATTTCTTAATCTGCTGACCAATGCGGCGGATGCCTGCAATCACCACGGTGGAGTAATTACGATTAGTACTAGGGGGGAGGACGACAACAGGGTAGCTGTGGCAATCAAAGATACCGGCACAGGTATCGAGACCAAGCATATGGAACAAATTTTCAAACCGTTCTATTCCACCAAGGGGGAAATCAAAGGAACCGGCTTGGGTTTGTCGGTCAGCCATGGCATCATCCAGGACCACCAGGGAGAAATCCGCGTGGAAAGCCAACCTGGAGAAGGCGCGACCTTCATCGTCCTGCTGCCAATAAAAGGTGCTGAAGAGAAGGCAGCTTTTGCAACGGGCAGGTAAGGTAAGTTGCTAGAACCATTCGACAGATAAACAACCAGAGGAAACGTCATGGCTTACTGGCTAATGAAATCGGAACCGGATCTGTTCGGGATCGATGATCTGCAACGGGTGGGCGTGGAACCTTGGGACGGGATCCGCAACTACCAGGTGCGCAACATGATCCGCGATCAGATGCGGGTCGGCGACCTGGCCTTTTTTTACCACTCAAACTGCATAACCCCAGGTATCGTCGGGATCATGCGTATCCATAGTGCCAGCTATCCTGACCAGACCGCGTTCGACCCGGGACATCGCCATTATGACCCCAAAAGTAATCCGGCCAAGCCTCGCTGGTACCAGGTGGATGTCGCCTTTGTGACTAAATTTGCCGAAGTGATTCCTTTAAGTTGGCTCAAACAGCAACCGCAAATGGCCGACTCCCCCTTGGTACGGCACGGCAACCGCCTATCAATCATGCCTCTCAGCGAGCAGCAGTGGGCCTTTATCAGCCGCCATGCCCAACCGGCATAACTGTCTCTCGGTCCTTTCTCAAAGACGTTTTGCTTAAACTTTATGCGAGCCGGGTGCATTGAGCGGCTTAGCGTCCCATGCTGTCCGTTTTTCAATTCAAATCATTCTTTTCCATCCTTGCCTTTATCACCTTCTGGCGTATTCAACAGATGCGCGAGTTTAGCGAACGGGTTGTGGGTGGCGGTTGGTCCTTTTTTCCTGTCCGGGTCCTCGGTGGCCAGCCATTGGGCGTCCAGGTCGCGGGAGTGTTCATTGTCGTGGCAGTAGAGGCACAGCATCTCCCAGTTGCTGCCGTCGGGTGGATTGTTATTGGAATTATGGTCTTTGTGATGCACTGTCAGTTCGCGCAGTTTTTTGCCGGTAAAATCGCGGCCTGGAAAAAACTGGGCAAATAACTCCCGGGTGGTCAGCCGTTGGTCATCATAGAAGTTCATGGCGCCAAAGGTGGCGAAGAACTCTTCGACCACGTTGCGGGCAACCCCGAAGCGCTCCTGGAGAATACGGATGAAATCGATTTTGCTGAAGGTGGTGGTCAGGGAAAACTGCGGATTATCAAAGACAATTTGCCGCAACTGGACGATCGAATCACGGATGGTCCGCCCCCAGTATTTTTTGCAGGTCTTGACCATGCCATAGGGAAAGCCGTGCAGGGAGACATCAAAGATATGGCTGCCCCGTTTGAACCAGGTGGCTAATCCCCCCAACTGGATATGATGTTCCAGCAGCAGCACGGAGTGTCCCGCCTCCGCCAGCCGGTGGGCGCAGGTCATGCCGCCCAGCCCGGAACCGATCACAACCACATCATATTGGGACTGGAGTGCATCCAGAGGGGTGTATTGCATCGCTTTCTATCTCTTCTCATTGGAGCAGGTGCCGGTTGACCACGGTAATGCCGCTCAACATGGCTCCGACTATCCCCAGGAAACCCTGATCAGTACCGGCCACAAACAGATTGGGCCAGGGGGTAAGACCATCCCTGATCTTAACCGCACTGCCATAGACCGCGCCTTGGGCCTTACGGGTGAAACGTTCGATGGTTACAGGCGTGAAACTGTCCTGATATACAATGGACGGCTGATAATTCCCAATGATTTCCTCGCTGGCCTGCACCGCCGCCGCGGCCCATCGCTGTTTCATGGCCCGGTAGGCCTCGGGCGCCAGCGCTTTCCACAGCGGATAACTGGCGGCGTTGGTCACCCGGATCTGGCGCAGGTCGCCTGGGGTCTGGCCCACAAAATTTTCCGGAAAACAGATCACCCCCCAGGAGGGGTCGAGGAGCGCCTCCGGCCGCTGATAGCTGAGGGTGGGTGCGGTATGATAAAAAATAATGGTGCGCTCACCGGTAGGTGCGGCCGCTTCCAATGGCGACACCAGACTGATGGTTTCCATGAAGCTCATCCGGCCACTATAGGTTTCAGGGTTCGCCTCCCAACCGGACAGACGGATGGTTTCGGGAATACCGGCGGTGGAGAGCACAGCCTCGGCGCGCAATTCTTCCCCGCCCGCCAGCCGCACCCCCTGCACCTTGCCCTTGCTGACCACGATTTCTTCAACCGGTGCGCGATAGCGCAACTCCCCGCCGAATCCCAGGTACTGCCGGATCAACAGATCGAGAAATTCCCGCATGGTTCCGGCAGGTCGAAAAAATCCCTCCTCAAAAACGGCCCGGAACATGATGACAAACTGCCCCAGATCCATGTCATGCTCCTCGGCATTGCCATAGACCATCAGCGGCAGGAGCAGCATATCCTCCAACGGCGGATGCCGTAAGCCCTCGGCGAGAAACCGCCGGGCCGACTGCCAGGGGACAGGGGCAAAGGGATCGTACAAGGCGATCTTTTTCTTCAGCAGCCGGAACCGATCGATACAGGTGGGAAACTGACGAGAGATGGCCTCTTCCAGGCAACGAGGATCATTGGAAAACAACAACGAACGCCCGGAAAAACGAATTTCCGAGCCGATCTGTTCCTGAAGTTGAAACTGTTGGCGGGAGAGGTGCAGTTGGCGGAAAAGCCGGTTGAGCGGGGCGTGTTTATCACCGGCAGGCGCACAGTTGGTCATGGCGTGCAGGCCGGTTTCGAGCAGGTGCCCCTGCCGGACATAGTAGGAATTCAAGCCGCCGGGAAGGGCGTGTTGTTCGAGGATCAGCGTTTTTCTGCCGAAACGCGCGGCACGGATTCCAGCCGCTATTCCCGACAGGCCTCCGCCAATGATGATGAGCTGATAATCAGCCATGGGCACAGAAAAAAAACGTGAACTTGCGGAACCTCACTTTCGGCAGTGGTTTCCCCGGGAGGGAGATCAGACGTGTTGCAGTTTGGGTTCCAGATAGTTGACGCAACTGGCCAGGGTAGCAAGCTGCGGGTATTCCTCTTCTGCGATCTGTAGCTTGTACCGCTTGCGCAATTCCATGACAATATCCAGGAAATCCATGGAATCCAGATCCAACTGATCCCGTAGGGGCGCCTCGGCATCGAGATGGGAGAAATCGGCTTCTTCATCAATATCTGCTATGATTTCAAGGATAACGTCCTTGATTTCGTCACGGGTCATACTTCAGTTCCTCTATATTAAAAAACAGACAATTCTTGTCACAATTCGGTGAAAGTTGAGAGAAGTACCATACACGCCCTCACTTCGCCACAAATCTCTCGACAATGACGACGGAATTTATACCCAACATCCCGAACGAATTATTGAGAAGCGCATCCACCCGCTCCAGTTGCCTGGGCACGCCCACCACCAGACCGGGCAGGGCGCATTCCGGATCGAGGTTGTCGAGATTAATAGTGGGATGCACCAGATGGTCGGTAAACGCGGGCAGATTACCGGCGAGTTCCAGGACTCCGGCCGCCCCCATGGCATGTCCGATGCTGGATTTGGTGTTGTTGATCCAGGTCTGAGGGCAATCGGCAAAGGTTTCGCGGATGGCGTTGCACTCCTCAATGTCCCCCTGTTTGGTGCCGGTGGCATGGGCGTTGAGAATGGTGATATCCTTGGGGGCGAGATCCGCCCGCCGCAGGGCCAATTCCATGCATTGTCGCTGTCGGGGACCATAGGGCAGAACAAAATCCTTGGCATCCGAGTTCATGGCGTAACCGGTGATCTCGCCGTAAATCTTAGCACCCCGTGCCAGGGCCCGGTCCAACCGCTCCAGGGTGAAGATGCTGCCGCCCTCGGAGATGACGATGCCGTTGCGGTCCCGGTCAAACGGCCGGCTGGCCTTGGTGGGATCGGCGTGTTCAGCCAGCGCCCCCTGGGAACGGAAGCTGGCGAAAATGCCAAACGAGCCGACGCATTCCGAGATGCCGCCGCAGAGCGCCAGATCAACCTCGCCCAGACGCAGCATCTGCACCCCTTGAATCAGGGCGGCATTGCCGGCGGCACAGGCCGCGCCGATGGCGTAGTGCGGTCCGGTGAGGCCAAGGTTCATGGTGATCTCGCCAGCCGGATTATTGAGGACGGTCCGGGGGTTATGGTGGTGGGTCCAGTAATTGACATCGTAGTTGTACTGACCGATGTTGTAGACCTCGTTTTCCGTCTCCACTGTGCCGTGCTCGGTGAGGCCTATATAGACCCCGGTGGCGGCGCGGTCGTATTCGGAAAAATCGATGGCCGCATCGACCAGGGCCTCATTGGCGCAGTAGACGCCGATGCAACCGGCACGGGTTCCGCGGCTGTTTTCCCGTTTCTTGCGGTAGCGGGTTTCGGCAAAGGAACAGATTCCGGCGGGATGGACGCCCATGTAGCGCAGATCGATGGTGGTGATCCCGCTTTTCCCGGCCAGCAGGTTGGCGCGAAAGTCGGTCAGATTGGAGGCGCCGGGCGCCACCAGGCCGACACCGGTAATAACGATTCGCTGGTTTTCAAGAGAAGGTTTCATACTATGCAATGGGCGCTCTATTCGCTGTACTTGGGATACTTCCCGAGGAAAGTTCCTGGACAAAACCCGCCACACTGGCCATAGCCTCGTCCAGTTTATCAGGCATGGCGCCGCCGGCCTGGGCCATATCCGGACGGCCGCCGCCCTTGCCGCCCACGATCGTCGCCACCCGGTTGATCAGGTCGCCGGCCTTGACCCTGGAGGTGCATTCCTTGCTGACCATGGCCAGGAGGGCCGCCTTGCCTTCAAACTCGCCACCAAGGACAATGATGCCGCCCGGCATTTTATCGCGGATCCGATCCCCGATCTCCCGCAGGGTTTTGGGGGAATTCAGTGGCACTTTGGTGGCAATGACGGCCATACCCTCGACCTCGATCTTGGCGGCAAGATACTGGTCGAGATTGGAGAGAGCCATGGTGGCATTAAGAGCCTCGACCTGTTTTTCCAGTTCCTTCTGCCGCTTCAACAGGTTATGGATTTTTTCCACCGCCCCGTCGATCGGTCCGGAAATCGCCGCACTGATCGCCGCTGCCTGACGGGCCATTTCCTGCACCCAGTGGACCGCGCCCGCCCCGGTAACCGCTTCGATCCGACGCACTCCCGCGGCTATGCCGGTTTCCATGACGATCTTAAAAAAACCGATGTCGCCTGTTCTTCGGGCATGGGTGCCGCCGCACAGTTCCTTGCTGAACTCGCCGATGGTCACCACCCGCACCTCATCCCCGTATTTCTCGCCGAACAGGGCGGTGGCCCCCTCAGCTATCGCCTGCTCACGGCCGAGCAGAGCGGTGCTCACCGGGGTGTTGCGGCGGATCTGGGCATTGACCATCTGCTCGATGGTGAGAATCTCGCCCAGGGTCAACGGCGAAAAATGGGTAAAATCAAAGCGAAGACGGTGATGGTCGACCGCGGAACCGGCCTGCTTGACATGGTCGCCCAGCACACGCTGCATCGCCGCCTGGAGCAGATGGGTGGCGGTATGATTGAGGGCCGTCTCGGTACGCCGTTCGGCCACGGTCAAATCCACCCGAGTCCCGATGGTCAGCGTCCCCTGTACCAGTTGCCCCTGATGAAGGATCAGCCCCGGGACGGGGGCCAGGGTTTGTTGCACCACAAAGCGACCGCCCGGCCAGGTGATTTCCCCCTTGTCGCCAATCTGGCCGCCGGATTCCGCATAAAAAGGGGTCTGCCCACACAACAGGCGCAAGGTTTCTCCGGTCTGGGCCGCAGTCACCAATTGCCCTGCCTCATTGACGATCCCCTCCACCATAGCCACACCCTGGGTTGAGGTGTAGCCGATGAATTCCGTCTTTTTCCCCTGGGCCGCCAACTCGATGATTCCGGTCTCGAGATGTTCGACATCGCTGCCTTTCCACGATTTTCGCGACTGTTCGCGTTGCTGCTCCGACCGTGGTCGAGCAGCTGGTCGAAACCAAAAAAGAGATGGGCAGGGAGTGAACAACCTGTAAGGGCTTTTAGTAAGGTCCGTGGGC
>Ga0364909_10101_pt1 | contig 35238 bp, 27 predicted proteins | sample SorcelJu500001C3_3_FD_206966 | JGI IMG/M metagenome (GOLD analysis project Ga0364909, IMG submission 206966) | Enriched cells from Trout Bog Lake Hypolimnion, Wisconsin, USA - BchlTB.June25.5000.01.C3 | ecosystem: Environmental > Aquatic > Freshwater > Lake > Hypolimnion/Profundal zone | place... | reverse complement strand
ATTCTTGTCGTGATTCTAATAATCGTGCTGCTTCAAAAGCAGCTTTATCATGCCATAGGGTTTCGGGTTCTTCATTTAAAGGAGTCTTGAGTGCTTCATAATAAGCGGCAAGAGCAGAATCAATATCACCTAATCTTTCATCAGTTAATCCTATTTTACAAAGTGCCTGATTGCGCCAGTAAGGAGACGTCTTCGGTTCATCAGCTAATTGCCGCCAGACGTGGGTAGCTGCTTGATAGTTTGCACGGTCTTTATTACCAAGTGTATTGAGTGTATCTCCTTTGGCCATTTGTGCTGTATGACGTAATTGAGAGGAAGGTTCAGAAGAGGATAAAATCTGATCATAAATAGCAATGGCTTCGAATGGTAATGCCTGTGCATTTTTTAATGCAGCCTGATCCAATCGGGCTTGCCATGCGTCAGTACCGGCATGAGTATTCTGAGCGATTTGTTCTAAAAGCATTAAAGCATCATCAATGGATTTTGGATCCATGCTTCGCGATGCAGCTTGAGCAGCTAAAAACAATGCTTGCCGTCCAAGTTCGGATGAAGGTTCTAATTTTCCAACTGTTTCTAATTCAATGCGGGCTTCTCGCACATTACCGTACATGAGCAGCGCCTCGCCAAGCTTCATCCGTACTTCGCTTGCAAAGCAAGACTTAGGGTATTTTTTAAGGAAATTACGAGCAGCTTGTATCACGGTTAATGCGCTTTGACGTCTGCCTTGATCTGCAGAAAGCACAGCTAGATATTCTTCGCGTTCATGAGCCTTTTGGTCATTGGTATTTTGAAGAGCAGGAGAAGCAGTCATATTCGATGAGGATATCTCAATGAGTGATTGATTATATAAGGCTTCTGAAGAGAGTGCTGGATCAAAAGAAGCTGCCTCATTAAAAGCTTTTTCAGCCAGTTCAGGGTTTTTTAATGCTGACTGCACTAAACCACGTTCAAACGCATAGCGCGCTCGCATCACGGAGGATAAATCCGGGCGATCAATAACATAGTTCAGAGCTCCCTGAGCATCCCCTTGCAGGAGTTTGCTCTCTGCAAGTTCTAAAGCGGTATTATCTTTGAGAGCATGATGAGGATATGTTGCTAAAAAAGTGATAAAACAGTCATTCGCTTTATCGCTATGGCCAAGGCGCTGGAGGGTTCGGGCATAAGGCAACATTGAGTAGGAAGCGCGCCATGGTTGTGTTGTATCTTTCGACCACTTTTGAAAGAGAGTCATATCATTATTATTTTGTAATACATAGAGCTGTTCTAATTGAGCTATCAATTCTGGCACACGTGGTGACTGTGGGTTCTCTTGTAAATATTTTTCTAATATTAGCTGCGCGTCTGCAGGTTTATGAACAGATAGATTGCAATCAACGATTCCTGAAATAACTGCAGAAGATGTCCAAGGATCGAGAGTAGTAATTTTATGAAATCTCTTAAGAGCCTCATTATTATCTCCTTGTTTTGCTGCAGATAAGGCAAAGAGATAGGCAAGTCGGGGTTGTTCGATGAGTAGCTGAGGAGGAATTGTTTTAAAAACTTGCTCGACATCTCCATACTTATGCATAGCAAGTAATGCTGATACTTTTTCTTGTATTGCTAGGGGATTCATCGAACCATTAGGAGCAATACCCTCAAGAATGAATAGTGCTTTTGCTAAATCACCTTGAGCACGGTATCCGCGAGCTAATGAAATTTTCGAGGCTTCGAGATACTCTTGTAGCTCTTGAGTAGGAGCTTGATTTTTATCTTTGGCGCACAATTTTCCAAGAAATTGTTCTAGTAGTGGAGTTGCTTCGTTCGGACGTTTGAGAGTAAGTAAAATCTGAGCTTTCCAAAATAAGACGAGTTCGTCGGTTTTTTCTGTTTGCGTAGAGATAATATCTTTTGACTCTAAGATAAACAGTGCCTCAGAAGGACGTCCTTCTTTGAGTAGAATTTCTGCGAGACGTAATGCTATTTCATGGCGTTTGTTTGGATCTGTTTCTTGTTGAAGTTGCGTGCGTAAAATGGCGGCAGAAACTTGGGGTAATTTTTCAGAAGACGCTTGGTTAGCTAAATCATGACTTGTCGCAGTAAGAGTAGGAGTAAGGGATTGTTGTTCTCCAAGGTCCTTAGAAGAATCGAAAGCTGTTGCTAGCGAAGATGATCTATTTTTGACATCCTGTTTAGAGGCTGTCATTGGTGTTGCGGTAACAGAGCTGATTAGCCTCAAAAAAAATAAACAAATAATAATAAAAAGACGCATGGCAATTATAAAATAGTATACTTTTACCTAAAAATCATTCATGTAAGGTGTATTCATCACAAATGACAATGAGCTTTTTTTAGGCTGAAATTGTTTCCTGCATTCTTGCCCAAAACTGAGATGCTATGAGTCGAGAGTCGATAAAGTAAGCTCTAACAACAATGATAAAGGAAACAAGCGCAAGAAAAAAAATCCTAAATTCACTCAGCTATATCTCTCCAGATTGTTGTAACCAGATCATTGTTTCTTCTAAGGTTTCATAGAGTTCTCTGTGAGCGTTCCAGTGAAAATCTCGTTCAAAAGCACTCCCGTCAATAACCCATCGTTTTGCAAATATTTCTCTGACACGATCGCGGCCAAGACTTGGAAGAGCTCTTCTAAGCTTGGGAATCTTATCTGCTATGATTGAAATAAGTTGAATCATTATGTGAGGTAAAGGCAGATTAATACCACGCGCATGGGCGACCGCTGCTGCGGTATTAAGAAGCTCTAGATCGGTGATAGCATGAGGATGTGTTATAAAATAGATGCGCTGCGGTAGTGAGCTCCAGTCTTGCTTGGAGGCAGTGAGAATGGCTTCACATAAATCATCAACAGCAAGCCAACTAAAGTATTTTTTTTGAATGCCAGGTTTGAATCGCACTGGTCCTTGTGCCATTTTAAAGAGTGGTATTGTTGCCTGATCACGTGGACCAAGAACCATTGGAGGTCGCATAATAAGCAGTCGATCACCGGCATGGTATAGGAGCGCTTGTTCCATCTCATATTTGGATTCTCCATACCATGAAAGCGGTTGTTCACTCTGGTTTTCATGACGTAGGGGAATCATTTTCGAACTTGGCCCAGCAGCGGCTTGTGAGGAGAGAACAAGCAAAGGGCAGCTTTTAGAAAGAGATTCTAGGAGATGGAGCGAGCCTTCTACATGTGTCTGAAAATAAGGATCTCGATCACGAGAGAATGTCAGTCCTGCGCAGTGGATAGCCATATCAATAGGAGGCATACCGCTGAGATCCCATGTGTTATCTTGGACAGAGCATAAGCGAATACGGTGACAAGAGTCTTCTAAATGGTCTAACTTGAGTTGCGCCTGAATTTTTTTTTGATTTCTTACGGGAAGTATTATTTCTGACCATTCTGGATCATGAAGAGCATGGAGTAGGAGATTGCGCCCTACAAAGCCAGTTGATCCTGTAATGAGAAGACGCTTTTGAGGTTTTTTAGAGAAAAATGTAGGGTAAGTCATAAATTTTTTTAATCGAGAGCTTTCAGATTGACCTAACAAGGTCTCTCTTACAGAATCCTTCGTCTTGTCATTACGAAACTGGTGAGGTGGCTGAGTGGTCGAAAGCAGCGCTTTGCTAAAGCGCCGTACTTTAAACGGTACCGAGGGTTCGAATCCCTCCCTCACCATTGTTGTTGGACTACTGTAAAAGTTGGGAGCTTCAAGTTAGGGAAGCTATAGAAGAGCCCTCTTATGCAAAATACTTTTTTCTCATCAGATGTTATTCGTATTAAAGGCGCACGTCAGCATAACTTACGGAATCTAGATATAACGATTCCAAAAAATCGTCTGGTTGTGATCACCGGTCCGAGTGGATCAGGAAAGTCCTCTCTTGCTTTTGATACGCTTTTTGCCGAGGGACAGAGACGTTATGTGGAGACTCTCTCTGCCTATGCGCGTCAGTTTTTAGATCGTTTAGAAAAACCAGATGTTGATTTTATTGAAGGACTCTCACCGGCCATTGCTATCGGGCAACATACCGCATCGCCTCATGCACGTTCTACAGTTGCGACGATCACAGAAATTTATGATTACTTAAGGCTTCTTTTTGCTTCCATTGGGGTCGCACATGATCCCGTGAGTGGTGAGATCATCAAGCGTCAATCGGTTCAACAAATTGTTGATACAATTTTAAAACTGCCTTCCGGAACCCGTATTATCTTGCTTGCGCCTCTCATGTCTATGCAGAACGAATCTTATGAAGAGGTCGTTGATCGTATGCGACGTGAAGGTTTTGTAAGGATGCGTATTGATGGCAATATTATAGGGATTGATGAGAGAGAACCTTTTTCTTTTTCCAAAAAAAAAGCATATCGTCTTGAAGTCGTTGTGGATCGGTTAATGCTCGGTGAGGGTATTTCACAACGCTTGTCTGACTCTCTGGAAACCGCGCTCAAGTGGGGGAAAAATCGGATTTTACATCTCGCGCAGCTGCCAGAAAGTGATCTTTGGGAGGAACACTATTTTTCAACGGATTTTTGTAATCCCAAAACGGGTTTTACAATGCCTCCACTGCTAGCGAAAAATTTTTCGTTTAATAGTCTTTATGGAGCGTGTCCTCAGTGTGAAGGACTCGGTGTACTTCGTGATGAACTCACAACCCATATCTGCTCCTCCTGTTATGGGAAGCGTTTTCGACCTGAAATTTTGGCAGTAACTATTTTGGGAAAAGAGGGAGGAAAAAACTATGAATGGAATATTCACGATTTCTGTGAGCTTAGTATCCGAGAAGCTAAGCAATCTTTAGAAAATATAGAGCTTACTGATGTTCAGCGTTTAATTGTCCAAGACATACTGCCCGAAATTAAAAAACGTTTGCAGTTTTTAGAAGAAGTCGGATTAGGTTATCTCGTGCTTGCTCGCGAAAGTGGCACCCTTTCTGGGGGCGAAACACAGCGTATTCGTTTGGCAACACAGGTCGGTTCTGCGCTTTCTGGTGTTCTTTACGTCCTGGATGAACCAAGTATCGGTTTGCATCCAAGAGATCATGCTTGCCTCCTAAGAACATTGCACTACTTGCGCGATTTGGGAAATAGTGTGATTGTTGTTGAGCATGATGAAGAGACCATGCGTGCTGCCGATCATATCATTGATATGGGTCCAGGGGCTGGAATCTATGGTGGTCAAATCATAGCACAAGGAAGACCTGAGGAGATTATGTCTCATACGGATTGCCTTACAGGTAGCTATTTGCGAGGTGATAAAAAAATTGCTGTTTTGACAGAACGTCGTAAGCCGCCAACCATCTTAGCACCAAGCCCAGGATGGATAACGGTTCAAGGAGCACGCGAAAATAATTTAAAAAATCTAACAGTTGGATTTCCTGTTGGGCTTTTTACCTGTGTGACGGGAGTTTCAGGAAGTGGAAAATCAACCTTAGTGAATAAAATTCTTCATCCTGCCATGACATCCTCTTTGAATCGTGAGAAAGCAATACTTTGTCACTATGATGCATTAAGAGGATATGAACACATCGACAAAGTGATTCTTGTCGATCAAAAGCCCATTGGTAGAACGCCACGCTCCAATCCCGCAACTTATATAGAAATCTTTGGTGCTATTCGTGATCTTTTTGCTGCTCTCCCTGCAGCTAAAATCCGTGGTTATACTTCGCGGTATTTTTCTTGTAACCTCAAGGGAGGACGTTGTGAGCATTGCCTGGGTGATGGCATGCGTCGCATTGAAATGAACTTTCTAGCAGATGTCTATGTTCCCTGTGATGTTTGTGAAGGAAGACGCTTCCAGCGGGAGGCACTGGAAATCACTTTTAAAGGACGTAACATTGCCCAGGTCCTCGAGATGAGTGTTCAAGAAGCAGTAGTCTTTTTTAAGACTATTCCTCACATTTATTTAAAATTAGCACGTTTAGCAGAAGTCGGTCTTGGCTATTTAACATTGGGTCAATCAGCAACTACGCTCTCCGGAGGTGAAGCTCAGAGACTGAAACTAGCCTTTGAGCTTGGCAAAAGAGCGACAGGCAAGACGCTCTATTTACTCGACGAACCAACAACAGGACTTCACTCGGCTGATATTCAACAACTCTTAGAGGTTTTATTCAAATTGCGTGATCTAGGTAATACCATCATTGTTATTGAGCATCATGTTGGTGTCATGAAAGCTGCTGATTGGATCATTGATCTTGGGCCTGAGGGAGGAGAAGGTGGAGGGTATGTCGTGGCTCAGGGGACGCCAGAGACGGTGGCTGCTTGCTCGGAGAGTGTGACGGGATTATTTTTGAAATAATGGCGTTGTTTTCTCCTTGTTGGACTTTACTCTTGAATGGCCCAAGATGGAATGGATCCATGAATGCGAGATATGAAATTTTTTCAATCAAACATTGACAATCAATTTCTTTCTTCATTACTATCCTCATTCGCTCATTTTTAATTCTAGTCCAGATATTTCATGCTGATAGTGACGAGAAGGTCGCGAAGGCTAATGGGGTAAGGCGAGTGATGAAGTCTGACGACGGCTGTATGAGTCCATACAGCCCGAGGAAGACTTCGGGCTTGGGCGCAGCATCCACCCTAGCTTCCCGTTCTCCGCAGGTGATCGGTGTGAAATATTCAGGCTAGGCTCAGAAATGCATAAAAAATGCATAAAATGCGCATGACGATTTTTTTCTAATTTAATTTATGGCTACCTCTCATGTTATTCTAACTGAAGCAATCTCTACGCTTGGCGCTGAAGCCGACATTATCAAAGTTCGTGCAGGCTATGCGCGTAACTTTCTTGTTCCCTCAGGGAAAGCACTTGAAGTAACTCCTGCAACTCTTCGTAAAATTAATCATCTCAAAGTAAAGCGCGCGGAGCGTGAAGCACGTGAGCTTGTCGCTGCAGAAACGCTTGCCTCCAAAATTAATAAACTTCGCCTCAGCCTCAAGCTTGAAACTGGTCTTACCGGAAAAGCCTTTGGATCAATCACTGCTCACGATTTAAGAGAGCTCATTAAGAAAGAACTTCCTGGAGTCACTGATGAGGAATTACCTCGACATGCCATTGTTCTTGATCGACCCATTAAAGAGAGTGGAAGTAAAACAATTTCCCTTCGCCTGCATCCCGATGTGACAGCAACGCTTCATCTTGAAGTGACTTCGTTAGTAGAAGAAAAACAAGAAGAGCAGCAACATGAAGGCATGCAAGATCGACTTACTAAGAAGTCACGACCTCGTAAAGACTCGGCTACCGAGTAATATTGGACTTCCCAAATTGGGCATCAAGTAGAGAGCATCAAGCTTGATTCCTTGGATAATTCAGCAGTAAGAGGAGATGGAACTCAAAACTCACCACTCGCTTTGAAACAAACCGAGACAACTCAGAATAAATTTACTGTTAAAAAACAGCTTCCCGAAAATTATCGTGCCTTACCTGCCAGTCTCGATGCTGAGATGGGAGTTCTTTGTTCTATTTTACTTTCTCCGCGAGAAGTACTAGGTCTTTGTATAGAAAAAATTGATGAAACATATTTTCATCACGTGGCGCATGCGACTATTTACACTGTTCTCGTTGGTCTCTGGAAGGACTTAAAACCCATTGATCTGATCACTGTCACTCAGGCATTAGCTGATCAAAAGCTCCTAGATATCGTCGGTGGTCCAGCCGTACTGGCTCATTTAATTCAATTCATTCCCACAGCAGCAAATATTGAATATTACCTAGATATCATTGTAGAAAAATTTCTTTTGCGAAGCATGATTGGGGTCTGTACGAGTTCCGCAGCTCTCTGTTACGAAGAACAAGGAGATGTCAAAACACTTGTTGATTCTATTGAAAGTCAAATTTTCAAAATCAGTGAATCCCGCGTGAGCAAAATGCTTCCTGAAATCAAAGAACAAGTTTTACTTGCTATTGATGCCATTGAGGGGATGCATAAAAATAAAGGTGCCCTGACAGGTCTTTCTACAGGCTTTTCCTTCCTAGATCAGCTCACAGATGGGATGCATGCTAGCGAAATGATTGTTATTGCAGCACGACCCTCGATGGGTAAGACAGCACTTGCAATGAATATTGCAGAGCATGTGGCCATTGATCTACAAAAGTCAGTTGGAATTTTTAGTTTGGAAATGAGTTCTCAGCAACTTGTGCAAAGAGTTCTTTGTTCACGTGCTAAAGTAGATTTAAAAAAAGTCCGTGATGGTTTCATGGGGAGTAAAGATATGAAAAATCTTTCTCGTGCAGCAGATGCCTTATCCAAAAGTAAAATTTATATCGATGATACAGCTGGCTTAAGTATTTTGGAGCTCCGTGCAAAAGCCAGACGCCTCAAAGATAGACATGATTTAAGTCTCATTATTATTGATTATCTCCAGCTTCTAAGATCCAACTCAAGAAGAGCTCAAGATAATCGTCAAATTGAGATTGCAGAAATTTCAGCAGGTATTAAAGCTTTGGCCAAAGAGCTTGCGATTCCCGTGATTGTCTTAGCACAGCTCAACCGTGAATCAGAAAAGCGTAGTGATGGTAAGCCCCGTATTTCTGATCTACGAGAATCAGGCTCTATTGAACAGGATGCTGATCTTGTCGGGCTCCTTTACCGTGCGGCTTATTTTGAAAAAGATGATGCCATTCGTAGTGAAAAAGAGGGTGAAGCTGAGCTCATTATTGCAAAGCAGCGTAATGGTCCCACTGGTGAAATTCCACTGACCTTTCTCAAAGAATACACACGTTTTGAGACTAGGGATTATCGTTCGGAAGATCCTACGTAGAAGGGTACATGGAAACAGAAAATTGGACGCATTTTTGGGTTAACCCGAATATTTCACACTAAATCTATTACGGCTTGTGGAAAGCTTTATGGCTACTGCGTTGGTCTCGAATTGTGATTTGGGCAACACCAGTGCTCGGGAGAGCCTGGGGTAGACTGCCGTAACTGTTAGGTTAGGGGCAGCCCGCAAGGGCGAGCCGAGTAAGGTGCGAGCGAGTCAATATGGACACATACAGCCCGGCGTCAACATGCTCGTCGGCGTTGATTCGCTTGGCGAAGCTCGTCTCGCCCTTTGAAGGTCTGCCTCAAGGCAGTCTCCCCCGCGGGCAGTCTCCCCCGCGGTCTCTTGGACCGCCGGTGGTACCCCATCAGCCTTCTCAGTCTCCTCGTCACGATTAGTATGAAATATCCGGGTTAATGCATGCGCATTTTGATTTGACGTTTCAACATAAAATATAGGGCAATAAAAGTGCTCAGTGTTGAGAGGAGAAGGACACTAATATTGAAAATTAAAATAGGGATTGTTAATCCAAAGTAATATTTCACTGGTCCAAAAAAGACATTAGGGTGACGGCTATCACGGTAGTCGGCTTGTTCTATCTCAGCTTTAGAAACGAGGTCAACCATTTTTTGGTTTGTGTAGAGTTGTTCGACATTGATTCCCGTATGATGACTTACGATCTGATTTCGATCGAGTGGTGCTCCTTGGATAACGTGATCAATGAGAGAAAGTCGATGGTCAATTTCAGTTCCTGTTTTTCCCGATAATCCACTGAGGATGGCAAGAAGATCCTTCAAGTCTTCTAAGCGCTCTAGCTCGGTTTCTGTCGGATTTTTAATAGCAGTGATTTGATTGATTTGATTTTGAATTCTTGATTGGCGAATCGACAAAGGATTGAGCTTGGCCTGCGCATAGATCAAAGCCTCATAGGACCAACGCATCGGCATAAATTCACAAATGAAAGGAACCTGTAAATCACTACGTGGTTCAATGGCAGAATCAGGGTGGTGATAAAACCATTGTTGAAGGGAATAAATAAAATCCAAATTCCGATTCATCTCTTCATACTTAATGAGTGCACCACCAAGAATAATCTGTGGGATCAAAACAATAGGGATAATATTGACCGCTGTTTTCCCCTCACAAGCAAACGAGGAAATAAGCAGACCAAGGGAAATACCGCTTAAGGCCGTGAGAAACATGGCCATAAATTCAATAGGAAAAAAACCACGAATACTCAGCATCTCATTACCAATCACGGTAAATAAAGCAGACTGTATCATGGCAAAAATTCCCAATGTGCTTGCTTTTGCAAAAACATAAAATCCAAGCCTTACATTGAGATTGCGTTCACGTAAGAGAACGGGTCGATCATGAATGATATCATCGACACTATTGGTTAGGCCTAAAAACATAGCCACCACAAGTGAGAGAAAAAAGTAGGTTGGAATATGATAGGCAGAGGCAAAATCATAGCTACTACTCTCTGAATAACGTAGGACGGCACCGATTAAAAAGGCGAGTAGAGGAGCTTCCACGAGTGTTGTTAGAAGGTTTGCACGGTTGCGCAATTTGCTAATAAAGGATCGTTGAAGCAAGATAGAAAATTGTGCAATGTCATCACGCCAGCGTTGAGGCTCCCATTGAGGCATCATCAAGGGAGCCGAGTGAGTATCTAAGGTTCTAGCAAGTGGTTTAGCCGATTTTAAGGAATGCTGGACTTCCTTCATGAGTCGGTGTGTTTCAAATTTATCCCTCCAATAATCAGGCGAGAAACGTCGTGCTGGGATTAACTGTCCTCGGTTATTTTCCTGATAAATAAGATCACCGCTTAAATCACGTAGTGGTGTCTCTAAGACATCAAAGACAAATTCAGGACGTGTGGATCCGCATGCCTTGCAGCCTCCGAGTTCAGTTCCAAAGAGCTGTTCATGTTCTGCCTCCGCAAAGTAGGCAAGCATGGCTTCAGGAGTTCCAAAAAAAACCAATTTGCCACCACGATCAAGCAGTAAGGCTTTTTGAAACATTTGAAAAATTTTTGACGTCGGTTGATGAATCGTGACAATGACGATTTTGTTGTGCGCCAGGCCTCGGATGATTTCAATGACATGTTCTGAGTCTTTGGAGGAGAGTCCCGATGTTGGTTCATCAAAGAGATAGACATCCGCCGTGCTAATCATATCGAGTCCAATATTGAGTCGTTTACGCTCTCCGCCGCTTAATATTTTTTGATGGGTATCACCCACCACATTCTTGCGACGCTCATTAAGGCCGAGTTCGGCTAGTTTACTATCGATACGACGTGCGCGTTCTCGTCGTGATAAATGAGGAGCACGCAAAGCTGCTGCAAAGGAGAGATTTTCCTCGATGGTGAGCTGCTCATCAAAGGCCTCATATTGCGGGATGTAGGTAATATACTGACGGAGGCTTTCATGGTGAGCGTACAGAGCGTGATCATTGAGGCGTATTTCGCCTTGTTCTGGTTGAAAATCACCGGCCAGCGTACGCAGTAGCGTGCTTTTACCAGAGCCGCTCGCGCCCATGACACAAATCATTTCACCGCGTTCTACCGCGAAATTTAAATTATCTAAGGCAATATCGTTATTGGGAAATCGACACAGCACATCTTTGACTTCCAAACGATGAATGATGTTGCGTTCTTCTTCGATAATTCGGTCGCTGAAATTACAGCGCAAGACCTGACCGGGATTAATCCCAATGGTATCGCCATCGACAAGTGATGTGCCATTGCGCACCGGAAGGTCACGCACGATGATAGGACGATCTGCCTGCAATACTTGAATGTAACCGGTGCGCTCAGGATAATTGCACGTAATCTTAAGAAGGACTTCTCCACCGCTTCCATGCGAGAGAAGAATATCATTTTCCTCTAAGAGTCCTGGATTATTGGAAACCAAATATTCTGACTTGGAGGCTTTGAGTGGAAAGCGACCTCCAAAGGATCGGACATGTCTCTTCAGATCGTTTAAATTAAGCTCTCCACCACTAGCAAAAAGAATGCGATCATCAAGCTGAGCTTGAAGATGAACTCCTTTATGGAGGGTTATGCCATCTAAGGTTGCTGCGAGATTTTGTAATGCGCGCACATGTACCTTGAGGCCAAAAGAGACTTCCAGGCTGCTATCACGGGTTCGTACTTTATCGAGTCGAACTTCTTTTTTGCTAATAGAAACAAAGAGATGAGGTAGAGAGACATTTTTTTTGGCATTAAAATAAAATGAGAGATCTTGACTGGTAATGACCGCTTCGCCAATAAGGATGCGTTGACCCGGGTAAATACGACAAAACTCCTGTGGCTTAAGCAGACGTCCTTGAACGATGATGGCTCGCTCTGTTTTGTTTTTAAGAATGACAAAATCTTGATAACGGTAAGCTAAGAGAAATTCTTCCCTAGGAAGATCGCGTAATCCGACATCATAATAACTAGGATGACCAAAGCTTATTTTTTCGAGTTGAGAGGAACTATCCCCTGTTGACGTCGACTCGCTTTCCTCATTGGCATTGAGTTGATGGACGATATCCATGGCCTGATGAGCCATGCCTAGTTTGGCCATAAAATCATAGTAGGCATTGAGCTGTTCTTGCTTCATCCCTGAGCGAGAGATGAGATCGTAGAGCTGTACGCCTAGGAGAATTTTACGATCATTATTTAAATTGTGTGAAAGCTTCGTAGCAATGCCAGTAAGATCTTGTTGTTCTTCGAGTGCTTGACGAAACAGTTGACGCAACTCCGAATAGACAACCTCTGGATAATCATAACGTAAGAATCCAAGGATAGAATCAATCTCCTCCTCGAGCATCTCTCCATCGACTTGAGTAAATGCTGCTAACACCTTAATGAGTGTTGGCAAGAGATTCGGCGCTTCGGTGACCGTGCGAGGCTTTCTTAGCAAGCGTCTCCACGTACGATTCAACCTGTATTGCGCCCGCGCAAGAAATCTTAATCCTTTTGCAAGAATTTGTTGGTGCATGATGAAATGTTTGGGTTAACTCCTATGGAGGGAAGAGGACAAACTCCTAACTTCAGTACAAAGAATCAAGGTCAATTCATCTCAGTAAGACTGATTTAAAAGTTTTATTACATCATTCAACATGCATACTTTTCAAGCCATTGTAAACCGTCGTGCGATCAAGCAGTATGATCCGAATCACCAAATGTCCGAGGTGGAGATTAAAAAGCTCCTCTCCTTAGCCATGGAATCACCGACGGCCTTTAATATTCAAAACTGGCGTTTTGTCCTCGTGCGTGATCCACAAATCCGCAAAGAAATTCGCGCGGCAGCCTGGGATCAAGCTCAGATGACAGATGCATCGCTCCTTATTATCTTGTGCGCTTCTCTCTCCTCATGGAAAGAGCCGCAGCGCTATTGGAAAAATGCACCCGAGCCTGTTCAGGATTTTATTGTTCCAGCAGTGAAAAGTTATTATGACCAAAAACCTGACATTATCCGTGATGAAGCCATGCGTTCCTGTGGTCTTGCTGGTCAAACCATCATGCTCGCTGCTCAGGCCATGGGTCTGGATTCATGCCCTATGGATGGATTTGATTATTCTAAAGTTGGGGAAATCATACATCTTCCCAAAGACCATCTCATTAGCTTCATCATTGCTGTGGGCAAAAAAACCAAGGAACCATGGCCTAAGCCTGGTCAGATCCCCTACGAGGAGGCGGTGATGATTGATCGTTTCCCCTCTTGCTAAGAATACTTCGGTTGTCAAAGGTCATGGTAGAGAGCGTAAAGAGCCATCTAGAAAGCATCTGGTTAGGTCGACAGTCCTACGAAGAAGGCTTGCGCCATCAAGAGCTACTCCTTGCCCAAAAACTAGCGGGGGATCCTAAAAACTACCTCCTCTTTTTAGAACATGAACCGGTCTACACCATGGGACGCAGGAGAGATGATTCGAGCCTGGGAATAGCAGTATTACCCCATCCTTTCTATCGGATCGCTCGGGGAGGAGAGGCTACTTATCATGGGCCTGGACAGTTGGTTTGCTACCTCATCCTTGACCTCATACGCTTTCAAAAAGATCTGCATGCCTATCTTCGATTCTTAGAAACATGTCTGATCGATACGCTCGCGTATTACGAGATCCAGGCACACCGCCGAGAAGGACTCACAGGCGTCTGGATTGAGCATCGAAAAATTGCCTCCCTGGGCATTGGCGTTCGCAAATGGATTGCATTCCATGGACTCGCGCTCAATGTTTCTGGCGATCTCTCCCCTTTTAAGAAAATCACGCCCTGTGGTATTGCCGGCGTTGAGATGACCTCGCTTCAACAAGAAAAAGAACGACAAAAGACACATCCTCACTTTATCCCCCCCTCACTTAGAGAAGTTGCCACACAATTAGAAATTACCCTTCAACAAACCCTGCCGTAATGTTCTAAACATCCTCTTTATTACTGACCTGATGATCATAAGATCATAAAAAAAGAACTAAAAAAACCAAAATTATGCCGCTTGCGATTAGCAATATTAATGAGACATTCGCATATACGCCATCTAGTAACAGTGGTTCTGCGAGTAATTCTTCACCCCAAAAAACAGACAACACAAGAGCAAGTGAGACTTCAGCGAGTAAAGATCTAGCGGCATTAAACAAATATTGCTTCGATCCATCGGTTCCTCTCAAAGGAGGAACACTCCGTCTTGTAAAAAACTGGGATGGTTCCATCCAGCTTAAACGGAGGCAATGGTATCAATTCTGGAATTTTGTGGGATGGGGACGAGATACAGGCAGGGCGGCAGCCTATGTGAATTCTTTGTTGCAAGAACACAATCATGTAAAAACAATAACAGCAAAAGCAAACAACAATAATATTCCTGAATATCTAACTAATTATTTGAGTCTAAAGTCCAAGGCGGTAAGCATGGAGGAATTAAGAAAAAAACTAGACGATCTGCAAGAAATTAATCCAAAATTATTCTCGGCAATTCAAGATGATATCAATGATTCATCTAATAATGGCGCTGGCTCTGAAACGAGTCAGACTAGCACTCAGAATGCTTCCTCTCCAGTGTCAATTCCTCTGTCTCTGTCGGATTCGACTTTGAGAACATTACTGTTTAAAAAACTTTGTCGATCAGTTGGTATAACTCTGCAGGAAGAACAAGAAAATAGTCTTACTAATAAGTCTGACGATCAGCCGCAGCCTCCTAAGAGTATCAACGCTACTCAAAAGACAGGGAAAATCATATATGAGGCTGACAATCGGCCTCTGCATAAGCTTACGTATGATGCCACAGTTTTTGGAAGCAAGGAGAAGTATACGATCACGTTAGAGGGTAAGTTAGACATGAAATCTATTAAGGGAGATTATATACCTATTTTTCCAACAGGTAAGAGTAACAAGATTTTTTTCATTGTGGCATTAAATAAGAAACCTCCGACTCAAAAAAATAAGTCTCCGCGGGGTAGTCATAATGAATATTATTATGTTTCATCAAAAAATACACAGTCCTTTGTACAAAAAATGCAAAATGATTGCCCTAATGCTACGCTTGCCATTGCTGGTTGGATGGAGAAGCCTCAGATTTCATCTGCGGCGAATACTACAGAATAATCGGCTGGACACTCCTCGAATGCTGCTTCGATTAACAAGCTAAAATAAAAACCAAAATTATGCCGCTTACGATTAGCAATATTAATGAGACATTCGCATATAAGACATCTAATAACATTGGTTCTTCGAGTGCTTCTTCAAGCCAAACAAGAGACACCACAGGAGCAAATGAGAATCCAGCGAGTAAAGAGCTAGAGGCATTAAGGAACTATTGCTTCGATCCATCGGTTCCTCTCAAAGGAGGAACACTCCGTCTTGTAAAAAACTGGGATGGTTCCATCCATCTCAAACGGAGGCAATGGTATCAATTCTGGAATTTTGTGGGATGGGGACGAGATACAGGCAGGGCGGCAGCCTATGTGAATTCTTTGTTGAAAGAACAAGATTTATTGAAAGAAAGTAATGATATCCCCCTGGCTGCTTATGTGCAGGTATCCTCGAATAAAGTAACGCTGGAGGAGTTATCAATGAAATTGTTACCTTTCACGATCCAAGATAATCTTACGACTCACAAGAACCAGAAAGAGAACGATATAGTCTACGCGAATACGCATGCGACTCTTTCCTCTTCTCCAGTTTCCATTTCTCTTCCTAGCTTAGAAACCACAACCGTGACCTATCAAGGCGGAAGAAAGTCTCAACAATTAGATTTGCAATCAGTTCAAAAGTTTTGTCCATCAGTTGGTCTCACTGTAGGAAACAAGTTAGGAGCTGGAGGGATGGGGACTGTGTATCATGCAAGTGTCGTTGGAAGGAAGGAAAAGTATGTGATCAAGTTAGAGCATCAGCTCAAGATGGAATCTATTATAAATGCTGAGAAATTACCTTTCGGTCGACGTGGTGATTTAGCCGCCACTACCGTGAAAAAGCTAAGGCATATCACTAAGCCGATTTTTGTCATTGTGGCACTCAAGAAAACGCCAAGTGATTCTATTCAATATCATTATCTTCCAGTAGCAAACGCAAAATCTTTTGTAAAAAACATGCAAAATGAGTGCCCTAATGCTAGACTCGCCATTGCTGGTCAACTCATGGAGAAGGTTCCAGGAAATGAATTGTTTAGTTTCATTCATGGAGAAATAGTTGATGGAAAAAAAGTTCCAAAAATAGACTTTATTATAACTGACAAACCATTTCAGCAAATAGCCTATCAATTATTGAAGTCTATGAAGGTATCCATGGAGCAAAACTTCATCCATCGTGATGTAAAACCTGCAAACATCATAGTAACGATAGATACTAAAAGGAACTATTATCTAAAATACGTTGACGGTGGATTTTCTGCTCAGGGAGATGATCAACCGCTGCAATTGCATGAGTTCAAGGGAACTCTTAAGTATATGTCTCCAAGAGTCTACAACGCAAATAGGACAAAAACCTACGGAGCAGAAGCTGATTTTTATAGTACGGCAATGATATTGCTACAGATGATCAATCCAGAAGACTTTAACCGGGTTAATAAAACTCGTGTCACAATGGCTGGGTTACCTAATTTTTTGGAGCAACAAAATAGTAAGTTTAAGAATAAACAGTACAAAAACTCAAATGATCTCGAGAGCTACCTTGATGCCGCTGGGCCTAAGTCCAATATTGCTCAGACACTCCAAGATCCAAAGAATAAACAGGTACGAGAGTTAATTGATTTAAGTTTTCAGGCCTCTCGAGGAGGGAAAAAAGCTTATGAGGAGTGGCAAAACTGCTTTTACAGCTTGGGAAACTACATTACAAACCAACAAAGTGATACCACAAGTAGATAGGGTAGAATCAACCACATCAGCCTCTGCTGATCCCCAAGAATCCTAAGACAACTAACATACAAAAAACAAACGACCACCATTATGAATGACCTCACCACCACTTCTTATTTTGCGCTCCTCTCCACTTTTTTAAAAGCCATCGGTCAAGTCGAAGCACTCGATGCGATCAATAAAGAAGAAGGTATCATCGAATGGGAGGTGGGCAATCTCATCGTGCGGCTCATGCCACATCGTTTGTATGAGGAGAATGAGGGAGAGGGATGCAGTGATCCTGATGCTATGATTATTGAAGCAGATCTCATGTTGCTTGATTTAGAAAATAGACACGTGAACCATGATCGCTTCCTTATCCTCCACCAGCTCAATGCAGTGAGTCGTCTGACCACAGGCATTGTGGCCTTTATTAGTGATGAGGGAATGCTCTTTATTAATAAAATTCTGCCTCTTCAAACATTAGAGCTGGATCAGTTGTCACAACATCTTGGCAAGGTCATTGAAGCTGCAGAAGAGCTCTACCAAGGATGGAATGAATTGGGGCAGGATTTGACGCTGCGTCATCTGGTAGGTGAAGAAGATCAAGAGGAAGACGACGTCTCGCCATCTCCTCAGCTTGATCAGAGGGCATAGGGAATTGGTTTCAGCTTTTTAAAAGTCTGAAATTTATTTGGGCAAAGATATACTTTGACCTCTTGTTCCCTGACCTCTTGTTCTCGCGACGCTTTCCAGTGAGGTCAAGGAATGGCCTGTAGTGGAACTGTTGCGATTGTTTGCAAAATACGTCCTGCGATTTTGTAGGGATCACCTTGAGAGTTGGGCCGTCTATCCTCTAAGTATCCCTGGTATCCATTATTAATAAAGCTATGCGGAACACGAATGGAGGCGCCACGGTTGGCAATTCCGTAGTTAAATTTATCAATCGACTGCGTTTCATGAAGACCTGTAAGACGGAGATGATTGTCTGGTCCATAGACGGCAATATGCTCGTTTTTATATTTATCAAAAGCGCTCATGAGCTTTTCAAAATATTCTTTTCCTCCCTGTTCTCTCATAAACTGAGTGGAAAAGTTGCAGTGCATTCCTGAACCATTCCAATCAAGGTCCTTTCCAAGAGGCTTGCAATGATATTCCACATCGACTCCGTAGCTCTCTCCAAGGCGTTGTAAGAGGTAACGTGCTACCCAGACTTCATCAGCAGCTTTTTTAGAACCCTTTCCAAAAATCTGAAATTCCCATTGACCCTTAGCAACTTCAGCATTGATTCCTTCGTGGTGAATTCCGGCTGCTAAACAGATTTCTAGGTGCTCATAGACCATTTGGCGGGCGATAGAACCGACGTGAGAAAAACCAACGCCACAGTAGTAGGGGCCTTGTGGAGGAGGGTAACCTTCTTTTGGAAAACCTAGAGGTCGGCCGTTTTGATAGAGGAAATATTCTTGTTCAAAACCAAACCAGGCTTCTGAATCATCTAAAATAGACGCGCGAGTATTGGATGGGTGTGGAGTTCCATCTGGCATTAAGACTTCACACATGACAAGGTAGGCATTGTCCATGGTGGGATCAGGATAGAGTGCTACTGGTTTTAAAATACAGTCTGAGCTTTTACCTTCTGCTTGGCGTGTGGAGCTTCCATCAAAGTTCCAATAGGGAATTTCTTCGAGTGTTGGTTCGCCTATAAAAGGTTTGACCTGTAATTTACTGCGTAGGTTAGGGATAGGTTCATATCCATCGAGCCAGATATATTCTAATTTGTAGGGAGTCATGAGAAGTAATAGGTTGAGCAACGCTTTTGTAAAATTTTAGATTTTAAAAAAAAATGATCATTGGGCAAGTTACTTCGTATTTTATTTATCGAGTGATAGTTTTTATTTGAATTTCAAAGAACTCATGCAAGAGGTCAAAGATACATTGCGCGCGTCTGTTTATGTCACTTTTGATGGACGTGTGATCAAGCAGTTTCGAGGTCCTAGGGCAAGCGAGCGCTTTGCCAATGAAGTGCGAGTGCTCGAGGAGCTTGAAAGAAAGGCCTGTCCCTTTGTGCCGCGTCTCTTAGAAGTCAATAGGGCACAACTAAAAATAGTCACTACCAATTGTGGAAGTAGAGTTGAACATTTGGATCAAAAGCGTCAGGACGAAATTTTTAAGGAGCTTGAAGAATACGGCGTTCGTCATGATGACCCTGACAAACGCAACGTGACGTATCGTTCCCAGGATGGTCGCTTTTGTTTGATTGATTTTGAATTTGCAACCATTTTAGAAAAGAAAAATTAAGACCATCATGCTCTTTTAATATGTTGCCTCAACATCCACCCTTCCTCCGCTGGTCAGCCTGCACCGATATAGGACGTGTCCGCACAAATAATGAAGATAGTTTTCTAGGATTATTATTGGATGCTAACGAGGTTTTTTATCTGGGAAAGTTTGGAGAGGCTTTTGACGCTTCTAAAAACTATCTCTTTGCCCTTAGCGACGGAATGGGCGGTGCGATGGCAGGAGAATTTGCAAGCCGTATAGCCGTTGAAAAAATCACAAGGCTCCTTCCAAAATACCTCATTCATCTCGCCAAAGACGATAGTTGGAGTCTGCCAAAAACGACACATTCAGTCTTAGAAGTATTGGTTTCTTTATTTCATGAGATTCATCGTGAGCTGCTTCTTCTAAGTGCAAGTTACCAGGAGTGTCATGGCATGGGGACAACCCTTACGCTCTGTTGGGTGCGAGCTGAGCAGGTCTATTTTGCACATATTGGTGATAGTCGCCTCTATCATCTCCCAACAACAGGTGGCATCATACAACTCTCAGAAGATGACACCCATGTTGGTTGGCTTTTGCGTCAAGGGATGATTACAGAATATCAATCGAAGCATCATCCCCGTCGCAATCTTCTACAAAAGGTCCTTGGAGCGGATCATCAATTTGTCACACCTCAAGTTGGGTCGCTTATTTATCATTCGGGGGATCGGTTTCTTCTTTGTTCTGATGGGGTGACTGATCAACTCTTCAATCATCAATTACTAGAACTCTTAAGCGAATCGATGCTTGAATCACCAGCCGCGCATCTCGTGCATAGGGCTGTGGATCGATCAGGAAATGATAATACAACGGCCATCGTGCTTGAATTTTGTGAAGGTAGTGATTCATGTTTTTTGCCCTTTTCACGTTCGTTTTGATTGTATTGTTGTCACTTTACTCCTCCTAGAATGATTCCTCGCCTATTATTTTTTACGTTGATATTGACTTTCTTCGGGTCATCCTTGACCTCCTTTGGAGATGCGCATGATGTGACTTCAGATTTGAAAAATGAGTCATGGATTACTAAAAAAAACTATTGCGAGTTTCTAAAAATTTTCGCTAGGGATGACGCGCATCATCTCTACGACGAAACGATGGGCTCTCAGGTGCTTGGGGCCAAGATTTATCGTTTGGGCAGGGATGGGGACTATGAATATGTGTGTGAAGAAAACGAACTCGATGCTCCACTCCGCTTTATCAATGCTTTGTCTGCATGGCGCTATGTTCATGCTCGAGAATTGCAAGTTTCCTCTGGATGGAAGAACATTAAGGTCACCGAGAGTGGAGTGTACATGCTTGATGATGATGAGTTGCTCTCTATGAATGATCAGGCTACCTATCCGCTTCTCTCTCCCTCTATTCCTAAAGAGGGTTTATCTCCAAACAATCTTGACAGCTGCTGCGAGCCAACGCTTCCTATCCTCCATGCAGCTTCATTATGTGCTCACGCTAGTATGAGTTCCAAGATGACTTCTATTGATGATATGCTGCGATCATCATATATTGGCGCTGCACTCATCACGCATCGTGGCGCTACTGGAGACACAAAAAGCATCTCAGAGAGCTCCTCAGAGGCATCGCCCAATAATGATGGGCTCTGGGAGAGTGCGATTGGTATTGGATGCTTACTAGGAATTCTTGGAGGCGGATATGCGTATTCTAAGTATCATCGAGTTAGTGAACATGAAAGGGCTCATGAAGGCGAGGCGCTTGTTCCATCGAATTTTCGCCCAGTATTATCTTACAGAGCCATAGATCATCCTGATGGCGCAGAGCTATCTGCATCGAGTTCAGAAATTGAATTAACCAATATCAATGGTCCTTCTCTTCGTCATTTCCTTGAGATATCTCAAAATTTTCAACGTGGTGGTAACAAAAATAGACAGCCTGGAACGACTCAGAGAGAGATTGGCAGAGAGTCCTCAAATACTACTATAGCAGCAACAGAGGAGCCTAGCCCTCTCGCACGATACGTCGAATCGATTCAACATAATACCCACTCGTTTTGTACGGATATAACGGCTGTAGGCAATAGGATTATAGATACATTTCGACCTCTATATCTCTGGACACAAGCCTTTCTTAGAAGGGTTGCCAATAAAATGATGATACTAGGAGAACAGCTTGTTGACTGTATTAGCGCCTCTCTCAAAGGGGAAACTACGGCGAATGTTCGGAGTGAGCTTGAGCGAGTATTACAACGTCCCGATCTTGATAAGCATACTCAACAAAAATGGACTCAAGTAGACAAACTTTATCGCTCGCTCACTCAAAAGCCAAACGAGGATGTTTTCTTTTCTCAGAATGACGGAGACCAAGGACTAGATGATGGATTAGCACGACTTAGTCTTACGACCTTGTTACCGTTGCTCCACGATACGCATAAGATTCATGATCATATTGCTCGATTGAAAGGTGTAGATTCCTCTCAAAGAGGAGCAAGAAAAGAGACAATCATAGATAGCAATTTTTTGGAAAAAATCCAACTTGCTCCTGCCGAGCATGCTCATTACGAACTCAAGAATCTCGAGGCGAAGATCACCAGGATCGGTCAACTCATGGATCCACCTGACCATATTAATGACGTGACATGTTTATATAACCAAGCATTTAATGACACCAGGGAGAAGGTGATTTCACGGCTGCCCTCAGATAGTGTTTCTCGCGATCCCTTCGCTCTGCCTGAGCCTCCTGAACTTACTCGCAGCTATCTCTATCTAAGCACCCGAAAGATAAACTGCACATTATCTCAAATGAAGGCTCTCATCAACTTAGATCAAGGAACATTGGGTGGTGCAGGACTCACATGGGATAAGAGTAAAAATGATCATTTTGCGGTAGCAGGCCAAGCTTTTGAACAAGCCCTTCAAAAATTGGATCTCCTTAAAAAGGACCTCAGAGAACAGCAGCAGGCAATATCAACCCTTGAGTCATTTCCCAAACTCAAAGAAATAGAAGGGAATAGAAGGCAAGAGCGTGCACAACAAGATCCTTTAGGACGTATTAACAACTTGATAAGAGACTATAACAACCAGGTTGATGATGCTCTTAAGCTCTATAATAAATGTACATCGACGGTAGGTCGTCTGCAGCAGCTATTCAATGGTTGAGTAGGAAGAATTCAATGAGAGAAGATGATTTTATTTCGTTTGGACTCGAGAGGCGAGGTGAGTATAAATTCTCATCTTCTGGCTTGTGGCCTCTAATAAGAGATCATTATTTTCAAAATCAATGATTCAATCTATTACCCTACAATACTTCTATGATGCTCTATCTTCTTAGGCATGCTGACGCAGGGTTAGCCCGAATATTTCATACCGATCTACTGCAGAGCTCGGGAAGCCAGATAGATGGTGCGTTAGACTCACATTGTGACTTGGACAACACCAGTGCTCGGGAAAGTCTGGGGCAGACTGCCGTAACCGTTAGGTTAGGGGCACCCCCTCAGGCTTCGCAGCCTCCTCATCACGATCAGTATGAAATATCCGGATTAAACACACTGTATAATGATTCAGAACGTCACTTGACCGCATTTGGTAGATCACAAGCCACGGCGATAGGAGCATTTTGTCACAAGTTCCAGGTCAAGCCACAAATCATTCTCACAAGCCCTTTTTCTCGAGCTCTAGAGACGATGTATCTTGTGCAGCAAAAAATAGGAATGCCTCCATGCCTAACGCTCGATTGGCTTTCCTCTGGTATGTCTCCTGAGGTAGCCATTGAGGAGCTTGCCGCTTATAGTAAGTTTGAATCTGTGATGCTTGTCGGACATGAACCAGACTTGAGTCACTTGATTTCAAGATTGATTGGTATGACTCATGCAGAAAATGTATCTGTTCCTAAAGCTGCGTTAACAGCGATTCATTTAGAAAAATGTGCTCCGGGCACAGGAAGTTTGCAGTTTCTCATTCCTGTGGAATTCATCGAGGCGCATTAATATTTTTACTTTTATGAAACTTCTTTTGCTCACTAAGGAATATCCTCCGCACGTTTATGGTGGGGCTGGGGTGCATGTGGATTATTTGAGTCGCGAGCTCTCCAAGCTCATGTCGGTTGAGGTTCGTTGTTTTGGTGAACAAAGCGAGGAGGGTTCGTCGTTATCTGTGCGAGGATTTTCCGGTGAGGGATTTGCCTTGAAGGCTCCTGCGCAGCTTGCCAGTCCTCTAGAGGCAGCATGGAGAGGGATTCAATTTAATGCAGCAGGGATTGATGCCGATTTAGTGCATTGCCATACCTGGTATAGCTATCTTGGTGGAATCATGGCGAAACAGCTCTATGGCATCCCTCTTGTCATTACGGTTCACTCTTTGGAGCCACTGCGTCCTTGGAAGGCAGAGCAGTTGGCAGGAGGATATGACTATTCTTGTTGGATTGAACAACAGGCACTCATGATGGCAGATGCCGTCATCGCTGTTTCCGAGGGAACAAAAGAGGATATCTTAACTCATTATGACATTCCTGAGCATCGGATTGCTGTCATTCATAATGGTATTGATTTACAGGAATACTCGAAGAAGGAAGATAAAGCCTGTTTAGAAAAACATGGTATTAACCCCGATCTTCCCTACGTTCTTTTTGTTGGGCGGATCACAAGACAGAAGGGGATTATTCACCTCATGCGAGCCATAGATGAGATGGATCCTGGATTTCAAATTGTTTTGTGTGCTGGTGCTCCTGATACTCCACACATCGCTCACGAGATGCAAGCAGCCGTCTCGCAAGCTCAAGAACGTCGCCCTGGAATTATTTGGATTGAGCATATGGTCGAGCGTCATGAAATTATTTCGCTCTATTCAGGAGCATCGGTTTTTATCTGTCCTTCGATGTATGAGCCTTTTGGAATTATCAATTTGGAAGCCATGGCTTGCAGTGTTCCTGTCATTGCAAGCGCTGTGGGAGGTATTAAGGAAGTCGTCCAGAATGGAGTGACAGGATTTTTAGTGCCATGTCATTATGTGGCTGGAGATTTAGATATTTTAGATCCAGAAAAGTATGAATTAGAGCTTGCTGGGCGGGTGAATCAATTAATGACTGATCCTGCTCTTCGAGCTTCCATGGGTGCTCAAGGTCGTCTTCATGCCGAGAAATATTTTGCGTGGGAGATGATTGCTAAGAAAACAGAGCGACTTTATGCTCAAGTTCTGAAAGACTCGCTCCATGTTCATTGATCGCGTTCGTATTCATGCAAAAGCTGGTAAGGGTGGCAATGGTTGTGCTAGTTTTCGTCGAGAGAAATTTATTCCCAAAGGTGGCCCTGATGGTGGTGACGGAGGAGATGGGGGAAGTGTTATTTTACAAGCCAGTGTGCATGAGACACAGCTTGCTTCTCTGTTTTATAAGCCAATATTACGCGCTGATAATGGGGCTCCTGGTTCCAGTCGTCAAAAGCATGGTAAGTCTGCTCGAGATCTTATTCTCCCTGTCCCGGTAGGAACCTTGATTTATCGTATTCCTCCACCTCAAGTATCACGCTCCTTGGAGGAGGAAGTATCCGAGTCATCTGACAAAAAAGAGGATACGAGAGAAGCTTGCTCTTCTGTGGTTCCGGTAGAATCCGTGAAGCTCTCTGTAATCAAGAGAGAGAAAGAAGGGAGCGATTGTGAGCATAATAGCCTTCAGGATATACTCGATGGGGTGAGGGCTGGAGGGATGAAAATCCTTGAGACTTCGGCAGAGGCTGGAAGCAAATCCATGGAGCCTCGTTCTAAATTAAATCAACCCAATCCAGAAGATTTAGTAGCTGACTTAGCAGCACCAGGAGAAGAATATGTCCTCTGTCTCAAAGGTCATGGAGGAAGAGGGAATATTCATTTTAAAAGTTCGCGTAACCGTGCTCCCCGTCGCTTTACCGAGGGTACAGAAGGCGAGGAGGGATGGTTTCTTCTAGAGCTACGCACGATTGCTTTTGCAGGGCTTGTGGGATATCCCAATGCTGGAAAATCAACCTTACTTCGAGCCCTTTCTGCAGCTCATCCCAAGGTTGCCTCGTATGCCTTTACGACGCGCTATCCGCAAGTTGGGGTTGTTGATTTAGGTGATTATACACAGACGACGATTGCTGATATTCCTGGGCTGATTGAAGGAGCAAGTCACAATCGTGGCCTTGGACATGCCTTTCTAAGGCATATTATGCGGTGTCCTTTTTTGCTTTTTGTGCTCGATATGGCTGGTAGTGAGGGACGCGAACCATGGAATGACCTTCATATCTTGCGTCGAGAGATAGAGCTCTATGACGCTCGCTTAGCGGCCCGTCCTTGGTGTGTGATTGCTAATAAAATGGATGCCCCTCCTGCCTCAGAGAATCTTCTTGAGTTTCAAAAAAAAGAGCCCTCTCTCAAAGTGATTCCTATATGCGCTGAACTAGGTGAGGGAGTAGAGGAGATTAAAAATTTTCTTAAAGAGCAACTAACTCTTATGCAAAATACTCATCCCATAACTGAGGTCAGTCTAAGCTAAGGTGACTCCAATTTTGACGGTAACTTGCCAATGCGCAATTTTCCCGTTCTCTAAGTGAGCACGTGTTTCTACGACTTCTAGCCAACGAAGGGGAGCATGTTCTTGAGTCGCTTTTGCTACTGCATTTTCAACTGCATCCTCAATACTTTTGGTAGAGGAACCAACTAGTTCTATTTTTTTGTAAACATGATCATTCATAAGAGTTGTTGTGTTTGTTGTAGTTTTTTTAAAACCATTTCATGTTTCTGTCGTTCTTCTGGAGAGAGATGGTCAATAAACAAAATACCATTGAGATGATCGACTTCATGCATGGCAGCACGTGCAAGAAGACCTTCGGCTTCGATTTCTAATCGCTTGCCATCAAGAGACTGATAGCGAATCTTGACACGAGCAGGACGATTTACTCTGGCCGTAACTTCTGGAATACTCAAGCACCCTTCTAGATCATAGGAGGTCTTATTGCCTAGAGGAATAATTTCCGGGTTGATGAGGACAAGGGGCGTGATGCTTTCGATCGCAATTGGCTCACCATCTCTCCATGCCTTGCTAGGACGATCTTTGATAGCCATGAGCACATCGATTACGGCAAGACGAATCGCACGTCCCACTTGATGGGCTGCTAATCCACAACCATCATAATCGTACATGGTTTGAATCATCTCTTGGGCAAGAGAGATAATAGGATGATCGATGCTCTCAATAGTACTTCCTTTTATTCTAAGGACTGGATGACCATAATAGACAAGTTCAAGTGACATAAATTTTAAAGAGATACTCTAGGGTTTAACCATTTGAGTCATGGCTGGAATGTTCTTGATTCCTGATGACTGCAAGACGTCAAGTATACTGACAATGGCACCAAAGGGAGCATCTTTATCAGCATGTAGGGTGACCAAAGATCCTGGATAAGTTTTCTCAATTTCTTGCAGTGCGGCGGTTATTGTTGCCTTCGTCACAGGGCGTCCATCTAATAAGATGTGATCTGCCGATTGAACTTCTAAAACAATGTTTTTTTTATTTGAGGGAAAGACTTCGCTTCCTGATGTTGCCTCAGGAAGATGAATTTGAAGTTGAGAAAGTTTTTTTGAAAAAGTGGAGGTTACAATAAAAAAAATCAGGAGAATAGCTAGAATATCGATAAGCGAAACAATCGTAATGGAGGGAATACGTCGTTTTTTTGTGTAGAAGCGCATAGGGCTCAAATAAAATAGGTGATGCTCTTTAGGAGATGGCTGCTGCTTGCATTTCTTGGCTAAGATACAATTTTGTAACGAGTTCTGCCGATAAGGCTTCCATGTCAATAGCGATAACTTCAATACGACGTGAAAAAAAATGAAAAGCAACAAGGCTAGGAACAGCCACAGCAAGGCCTAGAATGGTCGAGTTTAACGCTTCAGAAATTCCTAAGGCCACCATTTGTGGGTCTCCTTTGTCACCGAGGTTAGCAAAAATTCCCACAAGTCCTGAAAGAGTACCTAATAGACCTAGAAGTGGTGCAATGCCGGTTGTAATTTCAAGTAAGGTGAGTCCTTCCTCTAAACGTGCGATTTCATGACGAGCCCTTACCTGGACTGCATCGAGCGCCTCTATACGAGGCCAGTCACGATGAGCGAGTAATGTTGTTAAAACCCGACTTAAGGGAGAATCACTCTTTTTAATCATTTGATAGAGTTCGCCCAGAGAGCTCGATTGCTCGAATGTATGCAATGCCTGCTTGAGCTCTGGCGGAATAACTGCAGAACTCCGTAATGCTAAAGCACGTTGGAAGATAATGGTGAGAGATGCAATCGAGAGAATGAGTAGAAGAATCACAAAAGGTCCCCAATGGATAACGAGTTGAAATATGGGAGGCAAGGAAGAGGAGTTTATAGAAATCATATCAGGAGTTAATAGATCTTGTGTTTAGTACAATGGTTTTTTTACGTCTCGGTCATCTACTTGGTGATCGAACGCACGTAGATATTGAGAGTTCCATTTGTTTCTTTTTTTACATCTGTAATCAGGAGCGGATGCAAGCGATCCTGAGAAAGAGATGTCCCTATTGCTGGAGGAAGTATGCCTGAGGGATAGTCCACAATGATTCGAATGCTAGCACAAAGACTGACAGGAAGGTTCATGACTCCAGCTTGATAGCGTAATACAGCATTGTGGTCACCCGATGCAGTAACAGAAAAATCTCCGGATATGTAGAGCCGTTTTCCCAAGGCACCTTGATCTCCGAGTGTTTCAAATTCTTTGGGACCCAGGAGTCGACCTCGGGGCATTTTTCCTGGTTCGTAGAGAGGCCACGTACTAAGAGAAGGATTACTTGTTATCAAAGTATTTTCTATACCACCTTGAGGGGGTGCATTTTCTATTGGGGAGCTCGACTGCATGGGCTCTACTACTTGGGGAGAGGGCAATGGTGTCGTATTGGAAGCAACGCTTGGTATGAAAGATGAGGTTGTTTGTTCTAGACTAACAGGCGCATTGGATTGTGGTGTGCTATCTATCGAGTTTTGGCTAGTTGATGGTGAAGTAACAGGAATGGCTGGAAGAATCCTCGGAGCATTGAGTGGAATAGCTCTAGGAATGTTTGCTCCTGGAGCTATTTGCTCAGTTGTCTTGAGTGCAGTAGATTGAGTTGGCTCCTGAACCACTTGAGGCACTAGAGGTGCTTTCACGGGGAGTGGTTTAGTTTCCTCTTTGTTAATTCTAACGAGTGTTCTCTTGATGTCTTGATTAGAAACCTGCTTGTTTACGGGGTTCTCTTCGGGAGCTTTTTGTGCATTAAGATCCATGCTTAGTTGAGACGTAGTGGCAGGTGCTTGATTGAATGATTCGATTTGTTTTTTAGTCAGAATTGGGAGTCCTCCGTCGATATTAAGATTTTCTGGTGGTTCTAGTGAAAAGGCGTTTTGACCCATTTCTTGTGTGCCGTAAATTCCGTAGAGCAGAGGCATTGTTGTGAATTTAAGGCGGCCATGAGTGAGGTGTTCTAAAAAAATGATGACTGAGAGGTCTTGAGGTTTTTCTAATTTAATTTCTTGGCCAGGAACGAGTGATGCCTCAAGAGCGGGAAGGTTTTCATTGTTACTTGTAAAAACTTGTTCCAACAAAATTTTAGGTTCCTCCAGGGATTGAAGTAAGGTCACCATACCTGGATAAAATATATCCTTTTGCGTTAGTGGGGCGACCATGAGGATTTTATACGTACCAGTTGCATAGGCAACGAGACCTCTCATTTGATGATAATTACGAAGAAAATTTCGAATCCATGTTTCGTTGAGTCGTGTGATCTCAAGGGGCGTTAGTACCCCATAGCGTTCTAAGAGTTGTGATGGTTTTAAAAATTCACCTCGCGGTGCAGCCGTGATTTCAAAGCGCTGAGGCTCTTCAAGTTTATGGAGTTTTTTAAGAAGATGATAATTGGCAACTTTCTCTGGATGTCCAAAAATATAAAAACTCCCCATCCAACAAAAAAAAGTAAAACCAGTAAGTAAAAAAATAAAAATTGTCCATGCAAACATGCTGTCAAAACCATGAGGCATCGCCCGCCTCTTTACGGAGGTTGAAAAGCTGTGATAATTTCTAAAAGACATCGATAAAAGCTCTAAAATAGAGGGTTAAAACGGATAGGTAAAGAATCTGTTATAATGGTCTAATAATTTGGAAATTTTTGGAGGATGAGAAGTCTTCATGGTTTTTGACTGTACCTCTACTAAGACTTTATTGTGGCTCAAAAGAGGTACCGCACCCACAGCTGCGAGCAGCTTGTGGATTGATGATACGAAAGCCGCTTGCCGTTAAGCTATTTTCATAAGCTAGCGTGCAACCTGCTAAAAAAGCGATGCTTTCAGCATCCACAAACACACAAGCCTCATCACGGGTGATGATATAATCCCCTGTTTCTTGTGGACCAAGAGTCATGATATATTGGTGACCAGCACATCCTCCTTTGGTAACCGTTAGGCGCAATCCTTGTGAATCACTCCCTTTTTGTTCCGCAAGAAGAGTGCGTATATGCATTGCTGCTTCTGATGTGATTGTAATCATTGAGGTATTAGACTTCTCCATAAACTCTACTGCTGCTCATAGTTGTTCTGTTGCTTCGAAGTTTATCCGCGTTGAAGACTCTTGATCGCATTCTCAAGTACTTCATGTAGAGTGCTCAGTTTGTGCGCCGAAGGATCCTTGTAGTTGATCAGTCTTAGCAGGTTTTGCAAGAAGTCTATTATTCATAAGGAGGAATCTTGTGGAAGTGGGATTTTTTCAAATCCTACAATTTCTTGATGAGAGACAATAAAAATACCGCTTGAGCTCAGCGTATTGGTTAAAAGATTCAGTAGGCTTTGGATATATTCTTTGTTGAGTTGAGAAAAGGGTTCATCCATAAAAAGCCAACGAGGTTTTTTCAATAACACACGTAAAAAATTGATTCGCTGTTGCTCCCCTAAAGAAAGTCGATTTTGATAATCATCTCTTTGATGAAGCCAAGGAATAAGATGTTCTAAGAATGTATTTTTCATTAAGGAAAGGAGTATTTCCTCAGTGATATCTTGTGTCTCAAGATTGCTCTCAGGCGTAGGGTAAAGCAGGCATTGTCGCAGCGTCCCCACAGGCATATAGGGGCGTTGGGGAATGATCATCGCTTCTTGGGTAAGAGTGATGCGGCCACCATCGACATAGGGATAGATTCCTGAGATCACACGGAGAAAACTCGTTTTTCCTGTGCCTGAGGGAGCCATAAGAACCTTACGATCGCCCGGTTTTAACAAGAGCTCTGGAGAAATCCAGATTTTTTGATTGCTTGGGGTTCGTATTGTCAGTGAAGAAATATGAAGCTCACTGTTAGACGTTTTCAAATCACGCACAGGATGATGGCTTGTTTCCATAAGAGCATGGAAGGCAATTAAACGTTTGAATGACGCTAGCACCCCTGCAATCGTGTTAAACTCGGTCATGAGTGAGGACAGAGACGTATTTACTTCTCCAAACATTCCCTGAGCCTGCATCAAAACGCCCATGGTAATGATGTTTTTAAAATATAATGGTCCCACTAAAAAAAGTGGGACGAACATACTCGCATTACGATAAAAGTTTTGAAAGAGATTGATGTAAATTTGGCGTTTTAGAATCTGATAATAATTCTTTGTTAATTCTAAAAATGTTCCCTGCAAAAACTCTTCTTCCACAGCTTCTCCGCCAAGGGTTGCTATCTCCTCGCGGCGTTCAAAAATACGCATTAGGCCATAACGAAAATTGGCCTCTCGTTTTTCTTGAATGCGGTCGAGATCAATAATAGGTCCACCGATCTTAAAAATGAATACAGTTCCTATGAGTGAGTAGAGTATTGCCATCCAAACAAGCAGCCCAGGAATATGAAGGGTCAAGCTTGCAATCTTAAAATCAAAAGCCCGCGATAGGTTCCACAAAATAATGGAGAAGGTGATAAAATTCACCCCTTCTCTAAAAAAAGAGAGAAAGATTGCAATCGTACCATAACACACCTCTCGTATATCTTGTGAAATACGTTGATCTGGGTTGTCCATTTCCTTGCTGAGGAGAGGGATTTTATAAAAATTCTTATTGGAGAGCCATGTGTTTTGCAATTGGACAGTAGACCACCGCCGCCATCGAAAGCTCAGCCATGCCGTTAAGTAGGATCGTGAACAAAAATCAAAGAGCAACAGGAGAAAGAGAGGTATAAAAATCACAACCTGATGCAAAAAGGCATTGAGATTTTTTTGCTCAATCGTATTGTAAAAATCACGTGACCAGTTATTAAAAATCACCGCAACATAAACAGAAAGCAGACTCAAAATGATGAGAATGATCATTCCCAACCAGGCCAATGTTTTTTCCTCCGAGACCCACCATGGAAAGACTTGCTCCTTAAGAACAAGGAGTACTGCTCGAAGTGACTGACGAAAAGCGGTTTTGCGTGGCATGAACTTATGGACTTATTGAAGTAAAATAGTTAAGTGGAGATCAAATTTTAGGTCAAGAATCTCTGAGTATCTCTCACAAAAGGCAAGCCTCCTTCTCGCAAGAGCAGCGAGTATGTTGCAAGACCTCCAATTCTTGAGACAATTCGTTGATGAGCAATGATTGCACTATCCTTTGATATTCCTTGACATCTTCGAATAAGCTTCCTGGTCCTATGAAATATCCGGGTTAATAGACTTCTTTCACAACCAGCTCATTAGGATGAAGTGCAAGAACATGACCTGAGGGCAGCAGGTCAGACAAGACTGCCGTGAGCGTGCCCAAAGAGTGATTGGGCACCACAACGATTCTTTACCCATGACTCTTGATGCATTAGTGTAGTCATTTGTATGGGTATTATTCGTCTTTTAAGTGATCTTGTGGCAAGCCAGGTGGCTGCTGGGGAAGTGGTCGAGCGTCCAGCGTCTGTTCTCAAGGAACTTGTCGAAAATAGCATCGATGCTGGCGCCAAACGTATTGAGGTTACCTTTGCCCAAGGGGGATCAAAGTTGCTGCGTGTGAGCGATGATGGGTGTGGCATGGATCGCTCGGATGCACTCTTATCCTTGGAACGGCATGCGACAAGCAAGATTCGCACTTTAGAAGATCTCTCGGTGATTGGCACACTAGGTTTTCGTGGGGAGGCTGTTCCAAGTATTGCGAGTGTTTCTCGTTTTCGTTTGAGCACCCATTCACGTATAGCAGGGGGAATCCAAGGAACTCAGATTACTGTGGATGGAGGAAAAATCATTGATGTCCGTGAGCATGCTCAATCCTATGGTACGGAGGTGGAGGTGAAGGATCTTTTTTTCAATGTTCCGGCACGCAGAAAATTCTTAAAAAGTGAGAAAACTGAAACGGCACATCTCCTCGAACAGCTTCAGATCTTAGCAGTCGCTCATCCTGAGATTGCCTTTGCGTGTCTCCATGAAGGACGAGAAATCTTTCGCTTAGGCTCCAGTGATTCCTTAGCAGTGCGTCTTCGTGATCTTTATGGAGCTCGTTTTTTAGAAAGCATGCAGGAGGTGACACACACTGAAATGGAAGGCATTAGTGTTAATGGGTTTTTTGCACGGCCTGGAGAAGGTCGATCTGATCGGTCGTTACAATTTCTTTTTATCAATGGGCGTATGATTCGAAGTCCTTTTTTGTCACAAGCCTTGCGTGAGGGCTGCGATGGTATTTTACCTAAGGGATTGCATCCGCAAGCAGTTCTTTTTTTTACACTCGATCCTGCAAAGGTGGATTGCAATGTCCATCCCGCAAAACGTGAAGTTCGTTTTCAAGAGCCAGGGAAAATCAAAGCAGTTGCCTTGCACGTAGTAGAAAAAATTATGGGGAATTATCATCGCATGGTGACTCCCATGCCACTAGAAGGCATTGCACGTCCATATGAGGTGATTCGTCCCGCTGCTGCTCAGCCATTTTTGCCTGTCATAAAAACAGCGATGCTCGAGGAGAGTCCAATTGCTCCGTTGAATGTTAGTACTTCGACTTACCATCAAAAAAATCATCAACAACCCAACGATCTCAATAGTCATCTCTTACCCGTTATCCCTTTTCTGGAAGAGAAAAGACCCCTTTGCCGCTATGTAGGCTCGGTAGCAGAGCGTTATTTTATCATGGAGGAAGGGGATGGCTTTACGCTTGTTGAAGTGCGTGCTGCTTTGGAAAGAATCACCTATGAGCGCTTGCGACATTCTTTTTTAGGTGGAATGTTGGAGCGTCAGCAATTGTTAATTCCAGAAATTATAGAAGTTTCTCCCTCCCATTACTCCTGGATTATGGCTCATGAAGAATTTTTCAAGAAGGCAGGTTTAGAAATAGATTCTTTTGGCCAAGGAATTCATGGTCGCGCTAGTCACAGTCTTAAAATTGATACCATCCCCACTTTGCTCAATACGGCCTCCGGATCTCAGATCCTCTACGAGCTCATGGGCGCACTTCAGATGGAAGAAGGGAAGACAAAGGATGGCTTAGAAGTAGTAAAGAGAATGCATGAAGAAATACTCGCCCGTTCTTTAAGTCGTATAACAGCAAAAATTCAAAAAATAGTTCATGAGGAAAAAACCGCAATAATGCTTCTAGGTGATCTTTTAAAATGTGAACTTCCTTATGCTACTCCTTCAGGTCGGCCAACGATGATTCAGTTTTCGGCAGTCGCGTTAGAACGAAAATTTCGTTGTTAGCCATAGGATTAAGAGATTTTTTAAAGTAGCCCATCATAAAAGTAGCATTTTATTACGCAGGATTTTTTGACCTTGCTCTTTCTAAAAATCCTTACGTTCTTTTATGTCATTTCAAAGTCATTTAACTATAAGTAAGTCATGATAATTATTAAAACAGATGCTCAAATTGAAAAAATGCGACTTGCAGGACAAGCGGCTGCTCGAGTTCTTGAGTACCTTGCAGGGCGTGTGCAGCCAGGCGTAACAACCGGTGAGATAGATCGTGCTGCAGGAAAAATGATCGCTAAGCTTGGGGGTAAGAGTGCTTTTTTAGGGTATCGTAAGTTTCCTGGACAAACTTGTATCTCTGTTAATGAAGAAGTAGTTCATGGTATTGGTGGTGTGCGCCAGCTTAAATATGGAGATATTGTCGCCATTGATGTTGGAGTGATTTTAAATGGTTGGATTGGTGATACGGCAAGAACAGTACCTTGCGGCATGATTGATCCAGAAACGGAACGACTCTGTCATACAACGGAAAAAATATTGTACAGTGCATTGAAGTTGGCAACGGCTGGTCGACGTTTAGGGGATTTGTGTGCACACGTTGAAGAACAAGCGATCAATGCTGGCTTTACCGTAGTGAAAGAATTTGTTGGTCACGGCGTGGGGCGTCAATTACATGAAGATCCACAAATTCCGAATTTTGGCATTCCAGGAACAGGTCCTAAGCTAAAAGCTGGGATGACTCTTGCCATTGAACCGATGATTAATCGAGGAATCTCGGAGGTTCATATTTTACAAGACGGATGGACCGTTGTGACGGCTGATCGAATGCCCTCAGCACATTTTGAACATACAGTCCTCATTAAACCAGAGGGTCCACCAGAAATTTTAACACGCATTGCTGACTAACCCGGATATTTCACACTTATATACTGCGGAGACTGTGAAGGTAGGGTTGATGGGGTGTTCAAGCTCGAAGTCTTTCTCGGGTAGTATGGACACATACAGCCCGGCATCACAATTCTTCGCCCGTCTTCTACTAATGAACTTTGCACAGTGCCTCATAACGATTCAGCATGAAATATTCGGTTCAAGCGCCATCACCCTACAACCCTGACTGAATCTAGCTCCAGAAATCTCTCCCCCCGCAAAGAACATGAAATTGAGGCCCTCCTCTCTTAGACCCCAAGAGCACCAAAAAATCCCAGGCGTCATCACCCGCCCCATCTCCTCTCACGCAAGAGAACTCAACTCTCGCCTCAGAGCATTCGGACT
>Ga0364909_10100_pt1 | contig 35267 bp, 36 predicted proteins | sample SorcelJu500001C3_3_FD_206966 | JGI IMG/M metagenome (GOLD analysis project Ga0364909, IMG submission 206966) | Enriched cells from Trout Bog Lake Hypolimnion, Wisconsin, USA - BchlTB.June25.5000.01.C3 | ecosystem: Environmental > Aquatic > Freshwater > Lake > Hypolimnion/Profundal zone | place... | reverse complement strand
GGGCAGCGGCTTGGGCATAGGGGCCGCCGGAGCCGATGGCGAGAATGCCGTCATCTCCCTCAATGACGTCGCCGGTGCCGGAGAGGAGCAGGGAATATTTGGCATCCACGGCGATCAGCATGGCCTCGAGCCGGCGCAGCATCTTATCCATTCGCCAGTCCTTGGCCAATTCGACCGCAGCCCGCATCAGATTGCCATTATATTGTTCCAGCTTCTGTTCCAACCGGTCATAGAGGGTGAAGGCGTCTGCCGTGGATCCGGCAAATCCGGTGATCACCTGATCGTGATAGAGCCGCCGGACCTTTTTTGCCTGATGCTTGATAATCGTTGCCCCGAGCGACACCTGACCGTCACCGGCGATGACAACCTCACCCTTGTGACGAATGGCGATAATAGTGGTGGACCGAATTTTTTGCGTATGCATGGCCTGATTCAATTTATTTTTAACAAAGGAAAATATGGAGTGAATTGGTAAACACTATCGAAGAGAAGGTCAATCCCTGCCCCGGTTTTCACCCTCCGCCCCGGTTGGCTTGGGGATGGGCAAGGTCGTACACCTTAGAGAGATGGTCAATGTTGATGTGGGTGTATTTCTGCGTGGTCGACAGGCTGACATGCCCCAGCAGTTCCTGGACTATTCGTAAATCCGCCCCCATCTCCAGCAGGTGGGTCGCAAAGGAGTGCCGCAGTCCATGCGGAGTGACGGTCACGCCGATGCCGGCGCGCTGGCCGTACATCTGGAAAGAGCGTTCCACGCTGCGCGTCGTCAGTCGCGTTCCCTGGCCGTTCAGAAACAAGGCCTGTCGCTCGGCGGCAAGCCCCCGGCTCAACCGGGCGATGGTCAGGGCCTCGCGTTCCGGCAGGTACTGCCGCAAGGCCTCTTTGGCCGCACTGCCGAAAGGAATCAGTCGCTCCTTGTTGCCCTTACCCCGGACCAGAACCATTTCACCGGTCAGATCAAAATCCTCGAGATTGCCGGCCACCAGTTCGGAAACCCGCATGCCGGTGGAATAAATCATCTCCAGCACCGCCCGGTCCCGGCGGAAATATCGATCTTGAGCGCCCGGCGCCTCCAGCAGGCTGAAGACCTCATCCACGGTGAGAAATGCAGGAATAGGATGCCCGAGTTTCGGGCTGGTGACCCCTGCAAGCGGATCGGATTCGATCACATGCTCACGCTGCAAATAGCGAAAAAAGGTCCGGAGGGCGGAGAGCTTTCGCGCCACCGAAGCTGCGGCGTTACCAATATACAGGGAGCCGACAAAGGACCGCACCATCGCGGCCGTGATCATTTGCGGACGGGCGGATTTGCCGCAAAAACGGTGGAATTCGCGGACATCCCTCTGATAACTGACAGCAGTATGAGGCGAGTACCCCTTTTCAATAAGGAGCCAGGCGACGAATCGTTCAATAGAGGCAGTCATGACCAAACAGATGTTGAAACCAACAGGGAGAAAGTTTAAGATAGACGATTACCCTTGCTCTCTTTTTTCAGCAAACAAAATCGTCATCAGGTCAAGGCTGACACAACTGGATATGGCAAAAAAAAACTTCGAAAATGCGCTGGCCAGGCTGGAACAGATCACCGATGAACTCGAAGCCGGAGATCTGAGCCTGGAAAAAAGTCTCGATAAATTCAATGAAGGCATTGCACTGGTGCAATTCTGCAACAGCAGGCTCGAAGAAGCCAAAAGCCGGGTCGAGCTGCTGCTGAAAAAGGATGGCAACCTGATGACTGTGCCCTTTGCAGAGGATGAAGGTGGAGATCAAGACCTATCTGAATGAACAACGGCAACAGGTTGAAAAATATCTTATTGATCTCGTGCTGGAACCCGTCGGCACCTTCAGCAAACACATCGAGTCCATGCGCTACAGTCTCTTTGCCGGAGGCAAACGGATTCGCCCCATTCTCTGCCTGGCTGCAGCCGCTGCTGTGGACAGCAAAGAAGATACCTTCCAGCGCGCCCTGCCTGTAGGGTGCGCCCTGGAGTGCATTCACACCTACTCGCTCATCCACGACGACCTGCCGGCCATGGACGACGACGATCTCCGTCGTGGCAAACCTACCAATCACACGGTGTTCGGCGAGGCCGCCGCTATCCTCGCCGGCGACGGCCTGCTCACCTTTGCCTTTGATCTCCTCAGTGGCCCGGTTTCTGCCGCCACCCCCGACTCAGCCCGAATCCGGATTATCCAGACCATTGCCAGAGCAGCCGGACCCTTAGGTATGGTCGGCGGCCAATCCCTGGACATGATCTATGCGGGCAAACTGGTCGGGTATGACGAACTGCGCAGCATCCACCGCAGCAAAACCGGCGCGCTGATCACGGCCTCGGTGGTCAGCGGCGCCATTGTCGCCGGCGCTGACGAGGCCCAGGAGGAGGCGCTGAAAACCTATGGCGACAATATCGGGCTAGCCTTCCAGATTGTCGATGACCTGCTGGATGTCGAGGCGACCACCGAACAGTTGGGCAAACCGGCAGGGAGTGACATTAAATCCGACAAGGTCACCTACCCCTCGCTTTTCGGCAAGGAGACGTCACGGACCATGGCCAGGGAAGCGGTGCAGGAGGCTCTCGCCGCACTCACTCTCTTCGATAAGCAGGCCGATCCGCTCAGGGCCCTTGCCAACTATATTGTGGAACGAAACAAATAATCATGCTCATTGTGGACCCCCCAACAAACCAGCAGGGTAAACTCCTGGAGGCCATCAATTCGCCCCGGGATCTGCGCCGGCTCAGCCTGCCGGAACTGGAAATCCTTGCTCAAGAAGTCCGTGAAACCATCATTACCACGGTGGCCGAAACCGGTGGACATCTGGCCCCCAGCCTCGGCGTGGTCGAGCTGACCATAGCCCTGCACTATGTCTTTGATACGCCACGCGACCGCCTGGTCTGGGATGTCGGACACCAGGCCTATACCCACAAACTGCTCACCGGCCGCAGAGACCGGTTCGCCACCCTGCGTCAATACAAGGGCATGAGCGGTTTTCCCAAACGGACGGAAAGCGAATACGACACGGTGGAATCCGGGCACAGCTCCACCTCCATTTCCTACAGCCTGGGAATGGCGGCGGGAAAGGCGATCCAAGCAGATAGAGGTAAAGTCATTGCCATTATCGGCGACGGCTCCATGACTGCGGGCATGGCCTTCGAGGGCCTCAATCATGCCGGCGATCTTGGGAAAGACCTGATTGTCATCCTCAACGACAATGAGATGTCGATCTCGAAAAACGTCGGTGCGCTCTCGAGCTTTCTCAGCAGAAAATTAACGGGGAAAACCATCCGGCGCCTGCGGGATCACATTGAGGAACGACTGATGGCGCTTTCTTCGGTGGGAGAGAACATCCTCACTGTCCTGCGCAAAAGCGAGGAAAGCATCAAAGGCTTCTTTACGCCGGGCATGCTGTTTGAAGCGTTGAAGTTCAACTATATCGGACCGATTCCCGGACACGAACTTGATGACCTGATTGCAACCCTTGAAAATGTCCGGGATAACAGCCATGGACCGGTGCTCATCCATGTGATCACCACCAAAGGCAAGGGCTACAAGCCAGCGGAAACTCATCCCGGCGACTTTCATGGTATCGGCCCGTTTGATATTGCCACCGGTGCTCCCAAGAAAAACGCGAACAGTGCCGTTTCCTATACCAAGGTCTTTGGCGACACCCTCTGTCGGCTGGCTCGCCAGGATGCCCGTTTGGTGGCAATCACCGCCGCCATGCCCGGAGGGACGGGGCTCCAGTCCTTTAGTGCCGAATTTCCCGAACGATTTTTTGATGTCGGCATTGCCGAACAGCATGCGGTCACCTTTGCCGCCGGTCTGGCCCTTGAAGGGATGCGTCCGTTTTTTGTAGTCTACTCCTCGTTTATGCAACGGGCCTTGGACCAGCTGATCCATGACGTCTGTTTACCCAACCTGCCAGTGACCATTGCCCTGGACCGCAGCGGCGTGGTCGGTGCCGATGGCCCCACCCACCACGGAGTTTTTGACCTCTCCTTTCTTCGCTTCATCCCCAACCTGACCGTGATGGTGCCCAAGGACGAAAACGAGCTGCAGCAGATGCTGCATACCTCACTTAACCAGAACGGACCTGTGGTGCTCCGCTATCCCCGGGGCAGCGGCGAAGGGGTTGCCCTGGATTCGTCTTTCCAGAATCTTGACCTGGGTAAAGGAGAAGTGCTGCGGGAGGGGAACGATGTCCTCCTGCTGCCGATCGGCAACAGGGTGTATCCGGCTATGGCCGCAGCCGCCCGACTGGAGGAGCAGGGTATCAGCGCGGCGGTGATCAATCCCCGTTTTCTCAAACCACTGGACAGCGAACTCATCACCACCTGGGCGGCGCGAACGGGTCGGGTAGTGACCATTGAAGACAATAGCATTCTCGGCGGTTTCGGCAGCGCCGTCCTCCAACTGCTCAACCAACAGGGCCTGCTTCTGCCGACGAAGATTCTCGGCTATGGCGACAGCTTCATCGAACACGGACCGCAGGCAACGCTGTGGAGCAATGCGGGGATAGATGCCGACGGTATAGTCCGCAGCGTCCTTGAACTCATGCGCGAATAAAAAGGGGGGGAAGGAATGCCTCTCAACGTAGCTTGGAATAATTTGAAGACTTGAGGCATGCGCCATTCCTGACAACCACCAACCGCAACCAATGAAGCAACCCTATTTTCCTTCAAGCTTATATCCCTTTGAAAACATACACTTCTTCACTAAATTATCTCTGCTTATATCACGCTCAAGACCATTCTCAACCCCAGTGCTGTTGGTAAAATTGGCTGTTTGAGTTGCAGAAGAAGCTTCGCGAGTACATTTTGCAAGGTCCCTGTCGAGTTCATCCGGATTTAAACCCTTTTTGGCCCAAACCCTCTGTTTTGCACATCCGGCAACCGCTGCGACCGTTATCATTATGAACAGAAATAACCAGATCTTTCTAAATGAAGGATAAATTGTTTTAGTCATCATCAATCTCCTATTATCTTGACTAGCACCCGTTTTTTCCGCTTTCCGTCGAACTCTCCGTAAAAAATCTGTTCCCAAGTGCCAAAGTCCAGTTTTCCATCTGTTACCGCCACGACCACCTCGCGCCCCATAATCTGACGTTTCATGTGTGCATCAGCGTTGTCCTCAAATCCGTTGTGCTTGTACTGGCTTACCGGAGCGTGCGGAGCGAGTTTTTCAAGCCACACCTCATAATCGTGGTGTAAACCAGATTCGTCATCGTTGATAAAAACGGAAGCGGTGATATGCATCGCGTTGCAAAGTACCAATCCCTCTCTCACTCCGCTTTCTTTCAGACATTCTTCGACCTTGGGCGTAATATTGATAAATCCCCTACGGGTTGAAACTTCAAACCACAATTCTTTCCGATAAGATTTCATTATCCCCCTGAAACTATTTGTTATTATAAGGCTTTCAATTTAAAGTTAAACCATATGAATTATACTCGTATCCATGCGACGTACTGGCAACCGGCGCATGTGGTGCAAGTTCTTCCAACCACACCTCGTAGTCGTGGCGCAGACCGGCCCCATCATAATATTGTGCCTAATTATACCTTCTTTACAAATTCCGATTTCAATTGCATAGCACCAACTCCATCTATCTTACAGTCAATATCATGGTCACCATCGACCAGACGGATGTTTTTCACTTTGGTTCCAACCTTAACTATCGAAGAAGATCCTTTTATCTTCAAACCTTTGATCACGGTGACTGCGTCACCGTCCTGAAGCAAATTCCCATGAGCATCATGAACAACACGTTTTTGGTCGGCATCGTCAGGGACCGTACCTTTTATCCACTCATTCGTGCATTCGGGGCAAATATACATAACTCCGTCTTCATAAGTGTATTTCGAACTGCATTTTGGGCATTGGGGTAAATCACTCATATGGCTCGCTCCTTTCTTATTTTTAATATATCGAAATGGCCGATGGATACCATCGTAAGAACAGTGCTATTTTCGGTGCGATATATTGATTAGATATTGCAAGTTGTTCCTGTTTCAGTAACCTTCGACAAGGCGGGCTACTTCGTGCCCGCAATTGGCACAGTTTCCTTGGTTGGCGAGTATTTTCTTTTTGAATTGCATAGGGACTTCTACCCAAAATTTGGCTACTGCTGGCGAAAATTGAGGGAATTGCAATACGGTCATAACCAAAAAGTGTACAATAGCTCCATGAGAAGCGTTATTTCTGTTTACGCATATTACAGATGATTAAGTATCATAAACCATGAGATCATTTCCATTTATTCAGACTATGATAAAGGTCCATTTAGTTGTTATAAAGATGAAAATAACCGGTTCAACCGGTGGGTTGCTTGGTATCAATTAAGATGTCCCTGGCTCGATTTGCGTTATTTGTTCTTTTTCACATCTGAAAAAAGATGGGAAAAATCAACGGGCTCTTCAATATCTTCATTATCCGGAACCCACATCTCTCTCTTTTTCCGCTCAATTTCCTCGCGTGCTTCCTTAAAACAGCGTTTGAAATAACACTCGGGAAATTCAGGATCGGCGAGATAGCCGAAAATATTTTTCCGAGTCCGGCTGACTATTTCGGCAATCAATGCCTCCTTTTCCTCCGCTGAAATAAAATTCCGTTCATTGACATTGGTAAGGACAATCTCTGCCCCTAAAGCGGCACGAATCTCCTCAATCAGCTCCGGCTCTCCACTCACCAGACTCCAAAAGGTTTCCGAGACCGAGACCACAACATCGTAGCGCAGTGTAACCTGCCATCGATCACCAGCCACCCTGCGGGATTCATCATAAAACCTTATCACAACACCGTTTGCGAGGTGCTCGTCTTGCAGGTGTTTCACTTCAGCTTTCATTTTTCAAGACTTCCATGTTACTTTGAGCAGTTCCGGCATGTTGCAGAAACCAATTTCATGCCCGTCATCGGGCACATTGACATTAGTTTTTTCGTATAAAATTTTATTATTTTTGTGCACTGACTCCCATCAGATGCTCGACCTTTTCTACGTGCCTGAAGCCGACCGCCTTGAGTCGGCGAATGACGCCGTCGACAAAACTGCTTCCCTTCTTAACTATGTGTGGATTTCCGGTGTAATGAAAAAGCCGTCCGTTCCGGCGCAGCACCCGGAAGATCTCCTGGTAGAACTCTTCGCTGTAGAGCTCCTCGGCGATGGAAAAACGCGGTGGATCGTGAATGACCGAATCAAAAGAAGTCGCAGGCATTGCGCTTATCAGCTCATAGCTACTGCCCTGACGTTGCACAATCCCCTCTTGGTCCAAATCGTTTGACCAGGGGTTCTGCGCGCGCAGCCCCATCACCTCCCGGCTCAATTCGATGCTGAGCACTTCGCTTGCCCCTAGTCGGCGGGCAGCGATGGCCGCATAGCCCAATCCGCTGCAGCAGTCCAACACTCTGTCACCCTTGCGCACCGCCTGTTGAGCCATCTCGGAGGCACTAGTAAAAGGGTCGGTTCCTTTGGAGATATGCATCTTGACGCCGCTAATTTCCAGCAGCGGTGCTCCTGCCGTGGGAACGAGCTTGTAGTAGCCAGAACTACGGTCTTCCAACGGATTCATATCTCCATCGCGACAGAGGTATATCCTTTGTGTCTTCTTGACGATTCTTTTGAGTTCGTCGATGGAGAGTCGATTGTCTTCGTCGAGCACCAGGCCCTGTTTACTTAAGGAAAAGTCTCGTTCCGAAAGATTCAGGTCAGTAGAGATTCGGACGCAAGAAAGCCCATTGGCGATGGCCTCCAGCGCCTGTCTGGCATTTTCTGTATGAAGGTAGTAACTGGGCATATCGTTCGTCTATTTAGTTAAAAACTACTGACCGCACTATACACCGGTAAGCTCTTGATCGGTATTTTCTTCGAGAAAGGTCAGATAAAGGCGCAATCCTTGGTAGGCATCTCACAATCTATTATAGATGGATCACCTTGTTGGATTCTATTGGGGTGTACTGGAATGACCTGACTCGCGGTAGAGAAAACGGAAATGTGGTTTATTGGCTCCAGGACATGAAGATATATGTTCCAGGAAATCTGAAAAAAGAACAGAATCAACGATCCATTGCCCCTTCTTTCCATCCAGTTTGGAACCTAGCTCATTCTGAGCGATCCAGCGAGTAACAGTTGAATGTGAAACGATTCGACCAGTATGAAAAACAATACGATCTCTGGTTTTAGCGATCGTTATGAAGCCTGATGATTTCCGGTTGTTTTTGGTATCCAGGAGGTTTTGAACGCCCTCTTTAAATCGATAATTTATTCTATTATTATGGATAGTTATTACACCATGCAGCACGAACCCGATCTGTTTAACTAGATTTGTTTGGCGTTGGCTGAGTGTGGACAGTGTTAATGAGCACTTTTTTAGTTTTAATTACAGAAAGATGGCAAGATATAGAGAAGAGAAACACTTTCCTTTTACTCATAGCATGCAAATCTACTTACAAAGGAAGGTTATCATCCAACACCTCCCTAAGGAGAGTAGCCATCCTTGTCATTGTCAGCGGTTTCATTGCAAACGCCTTAACGCCGTCAGCTTTAGCCTGTTCCTCACTGATAAGGGTGCTGTAACCACTGCAAAGGATGATAGGGATATTCGGACGACTCTGCAGCATCTGTTTAGCGAGGTCCATACCGGTCATGCCAGGCATGGTCTGGTCAGTGATCACTGCATCAAACTGGTCCGGTTGGTTCTGGAAGATGGTCAACGCCTCCTGACTACTCGTCTGTATCGTAACTTCATATCCTAATTGTTCGAGCATTACCTTCCCCATATCAACCAAGACTTCCTCGTCATCAACAAGAAGGATACGCTCTGTGCCAAGCGGATTTACTTCTATAGGTTTAACCTCGCGAACGACCTCCTCCTCGATAGACGGAAAATATACATTAAAAACCGTGCCCTTTGCTCGTTCACTCTCACAGGTAATAAAACCACCATAACTAGTGATGATACCATGGACAATGGCCAGTCCCAGGCCGGTTCCTTTGCCAATTCCCTTAGTGGTAAAATAAGGATCAAAGATTTTGTCATGTATCTCTGACGCAACGCCCGAACCCGTATCGCCAATAGAGAGCAAGACAAACCTGCCGGGTTGGACTTCTGGATGGACCAGAAGGTCTGATGAGGAAAGTTCGCAGTCTTTAAGGACGATATCGAGGTTTCCACCGTCATGCTCCATGGCATGGAAGGCATTTGTGCAGAGGTTCATTATAATTTGATGCAACTGAGTCGGGTCGGCTTTTATAGTGCTGGAAATCGTATCGATATCTTGCCTGATTGCAATAGTTGACGGTAGTGAGGGGCGAAGAAGTTTGATAACTTCCTTGATAATAATAGCAGGATTTAGAGGGACACTTCCCGTTTGCGACCGACGACTGAATGTCAGAATTTGTTTAACTAAGGCGACCGCTCTATTGCTTGCCCCCAGGACCTTATCCAGGTACTTGATCCTTACCGATTCTGAAGAACTGGCAACTTTAGCCATTTCAGTATAACCAACTATAGCACTGAGAATGTTGTTGAAGTCATGAGCGATTCCGCCTGCCAAGGTACCTATGGCCTCCATCTTCTGAGCCTGGATTAGTTGCACTTGCAGTCTTCTGTTCTCTTCCTCAGCATGTTTGCCCTCAGTGATATCCCTGGAAAAACTGGCGATCTGAATGACATTACCGTGTTCATCCATTACTGGATAAAGGCGAATACGGTACTGTTTGTCGTAGCGAGTTTCATCGTACTGGACCAACATCCTTTCGTTAAGTACCTGAGCAATAGCCTTACGGCGTGTAACGGCTGCCTCCAGAGGGAGAAAATCATAAAGAGTCTGTCCTCGCATGATTTCCTTAACCACATTACGTCGACACGCTGCGTTTTCATTCAGATCAAGAATTATGCCATCAGGTTTGACCAGAATCACTGAATCAGCGGTAGCATTGAATAACGCCTTAAATCGGGCGACAGTCTCCCTGAGATCCTCCTCAGCATGTTTGTTATCGGTTATGTTTCTTAGGCTTTCAATTGCACCTATAATTTTGCCAAACCGATCACGCAGAGGCGATGCCTTGGCAAAATACCATGTCCTTTCATTGCGGCAGAGGCATTCACAATGCATTTGGGAGATAAGAGTATCACCTTCGCGGATGGCGAGAGGATATTTCGCCTTAATTTCCTCACTACTGGCAAAGAGCAGATCAAGTAACAACTTTTGCTCCACTCCAAAAAACGGGTTGGCATAGGCATGGTTGCTTTTGCCGACCATCTCTAGAGCCGATATGCCCGTCATCTTCTCCATAGCTTTGTTCCAGATGATGACACGGCCATCCTGATCAATAGCCAAAGTAGCGTCTGGCAAAAAATCAATGATATCCGCCAAACGCTTTTGCTCTTCCATTAAGGCCTCTTCAGCCCGCTTGCGCATTAATACTGCCCCAATGTGTGATGCAATTCCTTCTAGTATTTCGATCGACTCGACCGAGAAACACTCTTTACGGTGATCGCTGAAATGAATAAGGCCAACAATCCTCTCTTTATTTCGGATAGGAACCAACGCATAAGACGAATAGTTATGATATATGCATTGGTTGCGTCTACAGGAGCGAGGATCATTGCTGAAAGTAATGTCCAGCAGCTTTGCGGAATCGTTTACCCAGAAACTGCCCCCACGTGTAAAGAAAGGGCTGTCAGGGTTAAATTCACCGGAAATAACCTGACCGCAGGTACCGGCAAGTAAGACTTTACCATTTTGGTCGCGACAGGCTATGCCGTCCCTAGTCTGAACAAGAGTGTTTTCAAGCTGTAGGAAATCATCAGGAAATCCCTTTTGAGCGATATAGGGAAAATCGTTTCCTTTTTGCAAACGAATGCCCACGGCATCAAATCCAGTCTGCTTTATCAAAACGTCAAGAATGCGCGGGATGAAATCCGACGTCCCTTCTGGTTCATTGAGTACATGCAAAACTTCATGAGTCATGTCTCGATATGCTTCAGCCTGTTTCCGCTTTTTGAGGTTACGGCAAATACTCATAATAGCAGGTTGACCGGCCCATGTGATCTGACGCGCGCTTACCTCCGTCGGAACAGGAGTCCCATCTTTACACTGATGAACAACTTCAAACGTGAGACAGCCCAGTCTCTGCAACTTTTCGAAACGTTCAGGAATGTGAATTGCCTCATCAGGAGTGTTCACCTGACGGACTGTCATAGATCTCAGTTCTGTTTGGGTATAACCAAGCCGATCGCAGGCCATGGAGTTGACCTCAAGGATCTGACCTCGCAAATCGTGAATAAATATAGCGTCATTTGCGCTGTCAAACACGAGTCGATACTTTCCATCTTCATCCTGCAATGCGTCCTCGACCCTCTTGGACTTGGTGATATTGTCGTTACAACCGGTACTTGCAATGATTTTACTTTGTTTGTATTGTTCATGGAGCTGCTTTAGATGATCATAGTCAGCCCGTAGTTGCACGGCCTCTAATTCCAACGTTGCAACCCGTTTTTTGAAGAAAGCAAGCTCAGTAGAACTGACCTTTATCTGTTCGCGCATAGCCCGACTCCCAATTAATCTAGATCCGGCATAAGCGGACCACATTGTGACGTTGTTGGATTGTATTACAAGACGCTGTTAAAATGAATAGGTAATGAGGAAAAATGGACAGATAGTCGATTCACACCGGTCATAACCACTTCGAGCATAGTGATGCAGTTAAGCCCGATCTGATTCTGGAATGCAATGCTTTCGTCTGGATAAAACTGATTCTTTCGCTTCGGCTCTTTTCCTTGAGCAAACCGTTCACGAGTCAAATGTTCCGCAGAATATCAAGGCGTTCTGTTTACGCCGGAATGCTTGCCTGCATAACCGGAACAGCAGACTTCTTGTGTGTTTTATGGAAAGCTTCCGGTTGATCAGTCCGATGATTGTCCACTGCAAATGTTCTGGGCAATCTGTTCGGCTTGCGAAGGCTGCTGAGGGGGTGAGTGTGAACCGATCGAGAAGGCGCGTTGAGGGGGTTCGAAATCATGCTCGGTCGGGGATGCCTTTACGCCCACCAAACCTTTGCCGACTTGGGCAATCAGTTGCGGGCTCTTTGGATCGCTTTGTTCGATGGCTGGATTACATCGCTAGCAACCGGCGGATCCGCTCTTCCATGGGAGGATGGGTTGAAAAAAGATTGGCAATAGACCCTCCTTTGAGCGGATTCACAATGTACATCTGCGCTGAGGCCGGATTGACATCCATCGGTTGCTGCGCGTTGTAATTTGCGAGTTTGTTAAGCGCGCTGGCCAACGATTTTGGGTGGCCGCAAATCTCTGCGCCGGTGGCGTCGGCAATATATTCCCGGTTACGAGAAATAGCCAGTTGGATTAGGGAGGCGCCCAGCGGCGCCACAATCATAGCTACCAGCATGGCCAAAGGATTGGCACCACCTTCCTCGTCGCTGCGACCTCCGCCAAAAATCATGGACCACTGTGCCATGGTCGCCAGATAGGAAATCGCTCCCGCCATCACTGCGGTAATCGAACTTATCAAAATGTCGCGATTCCTGATATGGCCCATCTCGTGGGCAATGACACCTTCCAGTTCAGAACGATCAAGGATCTGAAGAATGCCAGTGGTCACCGCAACAGCCGCATGCTCGGGATTACGACCAGTGGCAAAGGCATTGGGGGTCGACTCATCAATGACGTAGACCTTGGGCTTTGGGATTCCGGCTCGTGCTGCAAGCGAGGCGATCAAGGCATGCAGGTCCGGTGCTTCTGCCACTGCAACCTCGCGGGCTCGGTTCATGGCCAGCGCCATTGTATCGGAATTCCAGTAGGCGAAAAAATTGAGGCCAACGGCAAAGAGGAGAGCGATCATCATTCCTTGCTGTCCGCCCATTGCTCGTCCGGCAACCATGAACAGGGCTGTGAGTGCCGCCATGAGCAGAAAAGTTTTCATGGTATTCATTACACGATTCCTCCTTTTTGTTGGAATGGGGGCGTGGTTCCGGACAATTCGGCTAAAAGATAAAACAATTGCATCTCCAGTCAAGAAAGGACAGAAGAAACCTTTTTAGCGGACCTAGGGAGTAAACCTTGGCGCTCTCGAAGGTTGCTCCAACAGTTCCGGCATTACCGGATAAGGTGGACAGTGCTGTTCACCTGTTACTCAAGGTTTGGGATAGCATCTTTCTTCCGTGAAATTGACACCTGGCCAGCCGTATTTATTTTTTATTTAAAGCGTCAGGAACGCCTATTGTGACCAAATAATAGAGGTGACTGTCATGAACGGATATGGATTTGGATACTCAGTTTGGGTTAATGATAATGAAGGAAAGGAATTTATTTGCACACTGGATAACAGTGTTTGCACTTTAGATGAGCGTAACGAGGTTGTTTGCACGCTAGACAGCAATCGAAAAATTCCACATAAAATCGAAGAGCTATCAATGCGTGAGCGTAGCAGTTGCCGAAACAGTATATCTGTTATTGGGGCTTAAAAGATACCGACTGTATTGACAACCGGCAGCAGATACAACGAGGAAACTGTTATGAACTTATACGAGAACATAGTTGCGGTTAATGATGAAAAAGGGAGGGCATTTATATGCACCTTGGATCATAAGTTTAACGAAATCATTGGTAGACTGGATAGATACCGAAAAATCCCAAATAAACTTGAGGAACTTTCGGAGCATGAACGTCGTAGTTGTACAAGGTTCTTTGGCAACACCTACCGAGGACAACGCATGCAAGCTAACGTCCGTTGACCAATAAACGGGTTTATCTAGCAGTACCCCTTTGTTGAACAGGCTATCTTCGCACAACAAAGGGGCTTTTTTATGCCTTACGGGCTCAAGGCCATCTTGTATCAATGGTGAAGGTTGGTTCAGAAGTTACGTTTCGTTAATTTTTAATATTCATATATATTTTCAAATAGTTAAATCATATACAACATGCCTGGCTGCGTTCCCCTGCCCTGCTCTCCTGGAGACTGATCCTCTTGGGGCGCGGCTCAATCGTCAAAATTGCCTTGCGGCCCCTTGTCCGATGCCAGCGTGGTCGCCCGTTCCCGAATCCGTGCCTCGGTCCAGTTTTCAGGCGACTCAATCCGGCCGGTTTTAGGGCCGATATCATAGGAACCGGCCTCAAGGATCGCCTCAACCCCAAATCGGGCGGTATCGGCGGCATTGAACACCTCGACTAGCAGCGTATAGATGAAATCCTCCACCCGCCGGGCCATCCGCTCGCGGACAACCTGAGGCTGCCCCATGATCTTGTTTTCAAAGGGCAGATTCAGATTTTTATAATCTCCTTTTTTCCAGCCCTTGCTCTCGGCATAAGCCCGCATCGCCTGCCAGAGTTCTTCCGTCACCCCTTCTCCGGGGACCTTGATGAACTCGCCGTTTTCATCCACCATGGCATTGCCATAGTCATTGACCGCCAGCCCCCAGGAGACCATCTGCAGCGCCGTGGCAACATTGGCCTTGGTGGAATAAGTGTGGGCGGCAATCTCCCGCAACCGTTCGGAATTATTTCCTGAAGTACCGTGCTGTGCCCCTGAAACGGCATATTCGGCAAGGGCTTTATGGATCTCGGTGGTCAACTCCACCTGAATCCCCTGGGCTGAGGATTCCAGGCCGTGGGTGGTCCCATTGTTGAGCGCGATCCAGTCCGGGAAAATGTCATGGGCGTTCAACCCTCGGACAAGGAAAAGGGCCTCTTCCTTGGTGGAAAGCCCCTGCTTGCCCTTGATCTCACCCACTTCGGTCTCCAGACCGGCCCAGGACGGGATGTATTGGGCAAGCTCGATGCTGGCCAGCAGATTATCGGCATCGGGCATGTGCGAGGCATCAATGGCGATGGAGGTAATACCAGCCTGGAAGATCGTTGGAATTTCGATTGCGGCCCCCGGGATATCCGTGGGTTTTTTAATCCCGTAATGATCGGCATGAATGGCCACCGGGACAGTGATGGCGAGTTCGTTGCATAGGGCGTCGACCTGCCGGGCAATATTCCAGTAATTGGTCGGGCAGTAGGCGTTCGCGCCGCCCTCGGACCGGGCAATTTCGATGATTATAGCGGCATGGGCCCGCTGGGCTGCCTGCAAGGCCCCCCGAATGATCAGATGATTCCGGCCGTTGGCCGCGATAGTCATTGCCCCTCCCTTGGCCAACAGGGCACGATCAATCACCTTACCGCTGACAATCAGGGCTCGTGAGTTGGGAAACAGCGATTTAATATTCGGTGGCCGGCCAATTTCCAAGGCTTTCTCAAAAGCAGCAATGTACGTCATAGACTTTCTCCTGTTGACGATTCATTCGATTGACCGGGGACAAACATATCCACTATCTTTTCCCCGGGCCGCAAACGACACCCTAAGTTAAACGACAGGGCACCGACTCAGCAAGATGAAATATATCCACTTGCAGCCATCCTTCCCGCACTTGCAGCTGTCCCCTACCTAGTCAGTAACCTGGCAGAGTCAATCACTTGCAAGTCAGGAGGGATCGCTATTCACCTGTTCTTCGGCGTCCGTTTTGGGTGGAAAACCGGATATGGTTTTTTTGGCAAAAATTGCCACCGCCACAATACTGACCTCATAGAGCAGGACAAGCGGCCCGGCCATCAACAGCTGATTGACCACATCGGGGGTAGGCGTGAGGATGGCTGCCGCCACAAAGGCAATGAGCACGGCGTATTTCCGGTTTTTAACCAGGAAGGATTTATTGACCACACCGATCTTCCCCAGGAAGACCATGAAAACAGGGAGCTCGAAAATTAACCCGAAGGCAAGGAACAGGCGCAAGGCGAGCGAAAAATATTCGTCGACCGCAGGCATGGGTTCAAGAAAGGCGCTGGAATAGCCCAGAAGAAAGTGAAAGACTGGAGGGAAGGCGACAAAATAACCGAAAGCGGCACCGCCAACAAAACAGAGGGTGGAAATTACCGTAAAAGGAATAACAATTCTTTTTTCATGATGGTAGAGCCCTGGAGAGACGAATCGCCAGATCTGGAGAAAGATGACTGGGCTGGCCAGGACGGCACCGCACACGAGCGCCAGTTTGAAGTAAAAAAAAAACCGTCCTGGTAGGAAGTGAAAATCAGGGGTTTACCTGCCGGCAACACCTTGACCAGCGGCTTGAGAAACCATTCGGCCAACGATTGGATGAAACTGTTGACGATGACGAAGCCAACGCCGACAGCGGCAAGGGAAATCAGCAGGCAGGAGCGCAGTTCCGCCAGATGCTCGGTCAGGGTCTGTTGGTCGAATTGTTCCTGTGCGTCCACGTATTTTACACCCAAGATTATGATAACGAAGAGTATTGACTCTTCTTTTTACTCCATCTGGGTTCTATTGTAAACTGGTTATGGATATTGTTTGATTTGTCTTTCGCTTGGGGCTACACTGGCCCCATAGATTCAATGAATTGATTTGCAAGGATTTTTACAAGGATTTCCATGGCCTCCATCCTCGTTGTTGACGATGAACTGAGCATGCGCGAGTTTCTCAAAATTCTTCTTGAGAAGGAAGGACATCTGGTAACCACCGCGGCCGAAGGGAAAACGGCCCTTGCTCTAGCCGAAAAACAGAATTTCAACCTGGTCATCTCTGACATCCGGATGCCCGGCATGAGCGGACTGGACCTGTTGGCCCGCCTCAAACAGCTGCAAGCGGAGATTGGCGTCATCCTGATTACCGCGTTTGCCTCGCCTGACGATGCCGTAGCGGCGATGAAAAACGGGGCCTTTGACTACATCACCAAACCCTTCAATGTCGAGGAAATCAAGACAGTTATCCGGGCAGTGCTAAAAAAGAGACCGCAGGCAGAGGCTGTACCGGCCAGCGGTTTTCCCGAAATTATCGGTCAGAGTCCGGAGATGATGAAGATCTTTGAGCTGATCGTGAAAATAGCCCCTACCCAGGCCAATGTTCTCATCTACGGAGAATCTGGAACCGGCAAGGAACTGGTTGCCAAGGCCATCCACAACCGTTCCCGGGTCGCGGCCAATCCCTTTGTCCCCATCACCTGCAGCGCCATTCCTGAAAGTCTGCTGGAGAGCGAACTCTTTGGCCATGTCAAGGGCTCCTTCACCGGGGCCTATGCCGACAAGACCGGCCTTTTTCAGCAGGCCGACCAAGGCACCGCCTTTCTCGACGAGATCGGCGAACTGACCCCCATCATCCAGACAAAACTGCTGCGGGTGCTGCAAGAACGGGAATTCATGCCGGTGGGTTCAACCAAAACCCGGCAGGTGAACGTAAGAATCATTGCCGCCACCAATAGAGTCCTTGAGCAGGAGATTATTTCAGGAAAATTCCGGGAAGACCTCTACTACCGACTCGCGGTTGTGCCCATCAGGGTCCCCCCCTTGCGCGAACGCATTGGCGACGTGCCCTTGCTGGTCGAGTATTTTCTTAAAAAATATTCGGCGTTGCTCGGCAAAGACGTCCAGACCATTTCCTCCTACGGCATGGAGGTTCTGATGCAATATGATTTTCCGGGGAATGTTCGCGAGCTGGAAAATATCATCGAGCGAGGAGTTGCCCTGGAATCGTCCAATATCATCCTGCCGGAAAGTCTGATTCTTTCCCTGCACCGCCAAGAGAAAAACAAACTGGATTCGGGCCCAGCCAGAATGCCGCTCTTTATCGCCGCCGAGGATGAAAAGGAACTTTTTGAACAGGGACTGGAAGAGATTCTGCAACGGGTGGAGAAGAAAATGATCCTGCATGCTCTGGACAGGGCCGACCATTCGAAGATGCGGGCCGCAGATCTGCTGAAACTCAGTTTTCGCAGTCTCCGCTACAAGACCAAGAAACACAACATTGACTGATGCAACAGTCGCAGGCCAGGTGTTGAGGCCATTCTCCTTTCCAGTTACAGGCATCCCCCATGTTCCATTGTATCACCAGGAGTCCCCCCCCGGTCACTGACAGCGAACAGGAAACACGGAGGCATCTCCTCTGGTGGATCCTGATCCGGATCCTTCTGTTCACCCTGCTCATCAGCAGCACTTCGTTGTTTCGCGGCAAAGTCCATTCCGTCATCCTCCCGCCGTTGCCCGTAACCATCGCTTTTCTCTTAGGTCTGTACGGCTTTTCCATCGGCTCGGTCCTTCTCCTGCGTAAACGATCCTGGCCCGCGCGCAAATTTGGTATAATCCAGTTGTTCTCCGATACGGTTTTCACCTGCCTGCTGGTGTATGGCACCGGTTGCAGCCAGTCCGTATTTACCCCCATTCTGATTTTGCCGGTCATTGCTGGAGGGCTCATCCTGTACAGGACCGGGGGCCTCATTCTTGCAGCTGCCACCACACTGCTGTATGGCGCGGTACTGGGGTGCGAACTGTTGGGCGGAATTCCCGGATATTTTTACACAACGGCCTACAAAGCACCCGACACCTTTTTTATAGACAGCAACCTCTTTGCCATCTATGGGCTGATATTCTTCCTGGCCGCTTTGCTGAGCGGCCAACTAGCCCGGCGCCTGCGGTTCACTGAGGAAAAACTGAGTAAAACAGCGCTCGAATATGACCGCCTGTCAATCCTCTACAAACAAATCTTTGATGACATCTCCACAGGGATAATCACCACCGACCAGAAGGATTTCATCACCTCCTACAATCAGGCGGCAGAACGGATAACGGGACATCCCCGGGAGAGAGTCCTTGGCCAGGCGTTCAACCGCTGTTTTCCTGTTATTCTCTTGCAGGAGAACCAGGGTCGCTGTGTCTGTGATTTTCAAAAAATTGACGGGTCACTGATCAGGATCGGGTATTCCTCTTCCTATCTCAACATGCCGTTGGCAAAGGGCCTGGAGGATCAGCAAGCCCGGTGGAAAGTGATCACGCTGCAGGATATCAGTCAGATCGAGCGCATGGAGCAACAGGTGCGCGAAGGCGAGAAAATGGCTGCTATCGGTGCACTCAGTGCCTCCATCGCCCATGATTTCAGAAACCCCCTGGCCGCCATTTCCGGTTCAGCCCAAATCTTAACCATGGAGCAGGCGAACATCGCAGCTCTTAACCCGACGACCTTTAAAACCCTGCTGGGCATCATCCTGCGGGAATCCAACCGGATGGCCAAAACCATTACCGATTTCCTGCAATTTGCGCGTCCGGCCCCGATCCATGCTGAATGGTTTGACCTCAGTAGCCTGATGGATACCGTCATCACAAAACTGTTGGCAGAAAGTAATACGGTAGTAGCGGCAAAGATCAGCAACGAGATGGATCGCCCTCTTGACTGCTGGGCCGATCGCCAACAAATACAGACCATCCTGACGCATCTTCTGGAAAACGCCATGGTTGCCACGAGTGCCACCCAAGGGGTTGTGGTTATCGCCAACCAGGAAATACACAGCACTGACCAGGAGGTTCTCTGCTTCGAAATCCGCGACCAGGGGCCCGGAATACCTCCAGACCTGAGGGAAAAAGTATTCACCCCCTTTTTCTCCAGCCGAACCGATGGAACAGGCCTGGGCCTGGCTATTGTCCGCCAGATCGTGGAAAATCACCACGGCAGGATCGAGATCGATGGCAATGCCACCTACGGCTGCATCATTCGGGTGTCCTTACCCCTTGCTTAAAGGGCAATATTTCTATCTGCTCAGGAGATAGGGGAAAAGCGAGCCATCGATTCCATCGATAACGATGGCCCGCTCTTTTTATGACGGTATCGGCAGCCGTTTAGGGATAAGCGGTCGCGCCTCTCCGCTTCATTACAAACTTTGGAAAATTTCGTACTCAGTAGGTTGACCTAGCAACTCGTCGATCTTTTTCTGCAGATCAATCCTTTCCTTGCATCGGGCCCACTCCCGCCAATCATCGACGGATTGCCAGGTTCCGATAACCAAACTAACACCCGGATGATCGACCCCGGTAAAGGTTCTTCCCGAGATGTAGCCTTTTCTGTCGAGCGTCAATGCTCTCATTTTCTTGAGAAGCGCCGCCAGTTCCGGAGCTTGCTTGTCCGTGACCTTTCTTTTGATATGAACTTGGATAGCCATGTGTCCACCTCCTTGAGTTGAGGGTTTACTCCAACGTACATGAACAACAATCAGCGACTATCGTGAGATTTCGAATTTTTCGAATTAACAAATCGTTGCCCGGAGCTCACTTTGCTTTTGGGGATGAAATTCTTCATAGTCGTAGTTTTTCCAATCGCAAACACAACACTCGGAAAATGTTATTTTCCCAAGCCCCTTATCAACAAACGCTTCGTCGATAAAAAGGTCATCCCCACATTTAGGACACATCTCGGCAGCGATACAGTTGTCGACATGATCAGACCACCCATTTTGCCCTGGGGTAAAACAGCCTATCTGTTTCATTAGGATCTCTTTCATTATCTCTTTCATTTTAGCTTTTGCTTTAGCTGTCATGTGAGGGTCTCCGGAAGCGAGTTCTCGTTAAAGTTTTCCATTTTGGATAGAGCTACTTTGCAAGATTTCAGAGGAAGAGACAATATGGCAACAATATAGATAATATGGATATACTTAATATCTACATTATCGATCTTTGGAATAGTAGGCAAATAGTTGCACAGCAACATGTTTTTCTGCTCTCGCCTTAGAAAAGATCTCCTGTATTGTTCGATTCATTGCCCTAACCTAAATGATTGACGATAGCGTTGAGCATGACGCCCCTCTTAGGCCAGGGTCTTGAAAAGATGCTTTTGTGAAGAGAGCTAGGCGGGTATTGAACTGCCAGGTAGTCATTGAAAAATTTGTTGTTATGTTGCTGAAATTATCGAATTGTATATTGACCCATTTTATTCTCTCTCCTTCGAAGATTTAAGGTCAGCATGGACACACCAAAACGGTTACGTGTCGTCGGGCTCATCATATTGGTTTCCGGACTACTGATAGCGGGACTTGTCTACGCTACGCGGTTGCCGGACGATGAAAATGTGCAATTCGTCTCAAAGCGAGAAATGCTTCAAATGGAAAGAATAGGTGGGAAAGCAAACGTACTGGCAAATGAGTTGAGGCTGTGGTTTGTCGGTTTATGGCAAGGTCAGAACCTTGCTTTTACGTTGGCCTATTTGTCTGTTGGAGGATGTGGAGTGTGCTTTATCCTGGCAGAATTCCTGACGGAAGGATCATCTGTGAGTGATAAGTGAGTTGGAAGTAATTCAATTCACGTAATTTTTCTAGTTTATTCAGAGAAAATTTTCCTTAAATTTTGCATCATGGGGGGTGATCAGCAGCTCAACTCCTTCAAATTTCATTGCAGTACCGGGGTATTACTGCATATATGTTAAATGCATGTTGACGGTATGAAAAGTCGCAGCGAGCAATCGTAGATTAAACAACGTAAAAACAAAAAGTTAAGAAGTTTTATTTGTTTGGGCACCATGGCAGTTTTTAGCCCTTTTCCCTTGAAATAGGTATTCGTAGCCACTTTTCCCCTCGAATTACAAAAAGGAAAACACGATGAGCAACGAACAGGTGGCGCCTGAGACGAAAGGCGTTACGGTGAAGTTACTTGCAACGGTTGACCTTGGCCCCGAGATCGAGGGCATGTTAGGGCGCCAACTTCGAATGCGTATGGTAACCATCGAGCCAGGGGGTGTCTTTGGCCCTATTCACGACCATAAAGATCGACCAGGCACCGTCTACATACTGCAAGGAACGATCACTGACCATCGAAATGGAGTCGCTACGGACTATGGGCCGGGAGTGGGCTGGCCCGAGGATAAGAACACCACCCACTGGCTTGAGAACAGAGGAACGATTCCGGCAGTGGAGATCTCGGTCGATATAGTCAGGCATGAATAAGCTCAGGTGCGACATCTAACACAGTACGGGCCTAACCCCTCGCTCAAGCGTTGCTTTCCGCTCTCTCAGCCCCCCGCTTACTCGGCTCCGCTCAGCGCCTCGGCGCAGGCGGTGACGGTCAGCTTCCTTCGTTAAAGCACAGAAAAATATATGCCGACATCCCCACCAACATTCCAATGGTTTTTCCTGTTTTTCGTGGCAATGTGGGCCAGTATCACTGCACTGCTATCTTTTATGGCTGGCTGGCCTAGGCTCGCCACACGGTTCCGTTCGATTCAAACCACGGATGGTGAGCGTTTTCACTTTGCTTCTGGTTCAATTGGTTCGTCCATACGATTTCCGGTAAGTTACCGCAGTTGTCTATTCTTTACTGTTACGGATACCGGCTTTTTCTTATCGGTCTTCTTCTTGTTTCGCCTTCTCAGTCCCCAACTCTTCATTCCCTGGGAGCAGGTCGAGTCTGTTATTGAGCAACGTATTTGGTTTTTACAAACTGCGGTTATTAGTATTCGCGACTCTTCCACAAAAATCATGGTTCGAGGTCGTGTCGCTCAAGCTATAATGAAGGCCTATGAGAACTTTTCTTTTCAGCAGACGCTAACAAGTCAATAAACCGGAACCAGCCGCACTCTTTCGGACATCTCACCTTTTAAAACCATGTAATTATGAATATTTACGTTAAGCACGTCCTGTTGCCAGCAATAGCACCAGCCACCATTGTCGCACTATATTTTACACCTGTAATGTTTTTTGGCTGTGCAAGACGCGGGTTAATCGCGCTGTCTATCGCACTCATTTCTGCAATTTTCGCTTTTGTTACAATCGGATTTGGATTCTTTTCCCAAAAGCGATGTGATTCCATTTCGCGGTGGTGGATCCTTTCGGCAATAATTTTCACGCTGCCTTTAGCGTTATTATTGGGACCGCTTGGATAACAGCGCCCAACCCTTTGACTACCCTGGGTTGCCAATAAACCAAACTATCCGGGAAAGATAGAATCATCACTCTGCGACTGGCAAGGTCCAGCCATTTGCCCTGAGATATCTGTCCTGGCTTGGGTTTCCTGTTCGGCGACGGAGGGACTCTGCACCAAACACTTAGACAATTTCGGGTGGGGAGCAGAACCACCTCCCAGTTCCTCGGACAGCCGGTTATCGCCCCGTTGGGCTTGCCCTATACTGACAAAATCGATGATACAATTACGCAATCTCATCCCAGGCGACATGGCCACCATAAGCAGTTGGCCCCCGTATCCACCAGAATTTGAAGATTTGGACTATGCCTTGAGGAGCAATGGTTGGCTGGTCGAATACCAAAACAAGGCGGAGGCCAGGTTCTTTGCCGTGGAGTATTTGGGCGAGCTTATCGCATTCACAATTCTTTCCAAAACAGGTGAAACCGAAGCTGAGTTTCGCATCGCCTTGCGAGCCGACCGAATCGGGCAAGGATTTGGTCGTGCCATCACTAACATGACCCTTGCAAAAGGATTTACTGCAATTGGCCTGACCCGAATTCATCTCATAGTGAGAAAAAACAACCACAGGGCCATCAGTCTATACAAGAGTTTCGGATTTACAGTACGAGGGGAATGTTTTAAAAGCGTCAACGGAAAACAAGCGTACTTCCAGGTAATGGAGTTGCTGAAGGAATCGTATCCGCAGAAAGGAGGGAGTATGAATCGTGCGTTGCTCGTGATCGATGTCCAGAACGAGTATTTTTTCGGAAAACTACCGGTATCTTATCCGCCTAACAGCTTGGATAATATTTTGATGGTAATGAAGGCTGCGGCGGCAAATCAAATTTCCGTGGCGGTAATCCAGCATGCGGCCAAGGTTGAGACCTCACCCGTTTTCAAGAAAGGCAGTCTCGAATGGAAGCTTCATCCCGATGTCGAGAAACAGCACCGAGACGTGTTGATTGAAAAAAACTGGCCGGACAGTTTCACTGAAACAAAACTTGAAGAATGGCTCAAAAGTAAAAACATCGACACGATCACCGTGTGCGGATACATGACGCAGATGTGTTGCGATACCACTGCACGTCGCGCCTTCCACCTCGGATATGCCGTTGAGTTTCTTTCTGACGCCACAGGAACCTTGTCATTTCAAAACGAGGCTGGTTCCGTGACCGACGAAGAACTTCATCGAGCTATACTGGTAACACAAAGCCGCTTCAGCAAAGTGATGAAAAGCGACGATTGGGTCAGCAGTATTCAAATCAAATCATAATTGTGAACGTGCCCAACACTTAGAAGACCCCAGATCGTCAATAGATAAAACTATCCGGGAGAGTTGAAATCATTACTCTGCGGCTGGCAAGGTCCAGCCATCCGTCCTGACGTGGGAGTCATATTCGGCGACAGAGGGACTCTGTACCAAACACGTAAGAGGATCAACCACCTTGCCGGCAGAAATACACAGGTACATTTTGCTGGTGCGCGGGTCGATTCCACAGTAATGCTGGTGTTTTTAGATGTACAATTGCATGAGAGGTGGAGCCAATAATTCAAATCAGCGCTCAAAAGGAGACCAGAATTATGCAAAGAGCACTCATGATTCAGGCTGTCATAGCCTTTCTGCTGGCATATCAGATTAGTTCATGCCAAACGGCAGACGCGAGTTCCACCACTTGGAGCACTACCGTAACAACGAAGACGTCTTCATCGTCAAGGATTCGAAGGATCACATACTCTCCCGCAATAAAAAACACATCAATATCTTCGACTGCCAATCCTGCCAACCCTGCCAATCAGGTAATCAGAAAAGTCGGCAACGGGACGAACGATCATAATTGCGTTTTGTATTTAAGGCAGCAGCGAGGAATTAAACTACCAGCCCAAAATCTCACGACTTTTGCTTCAAAATTATCGATTATTAATTCATCTGTTCCCCATGAAAAAAGTGTCGCAATCATTAAAACACCTGGCGGAAACGCAAGAATTGGACACCTCGCCGAGGTAACGGGTTTGGAACAAAAAGATGGCAAGGTGACAATGCGATTGTCAGAAGCCAATAATCCAAATCGTGGATATTATGAACGTACGATAACAGGGAAAAATCTAGAAGACATACAAAAGAATGCGAATATAGTCGGATACTATGCAGAACCCTATGAAGCCGCAAAGGCTCAAGGCACCCCACCGCCACGATATTTATAACACAAATCTTCCTTCCGCAGGCCTTTCACCTGAATACAGATTTGGCCACGTTCTTTGTGTATCTATTGCCATGATTGCCTTGTTATCACATTGCACGAATATTCTCTGGTTGGCTTCGGATGGCTGGGGATTTTTATTTCAGAGGGACAGGCAAAAAGAAAGGCCCACCTTTTATCCGAGCAAATACTCGGAGGCGGACCTTTTGAAGGGATTGTGGCGATCAAGGAAGCACGCGGCAGTTTGCCACCAGGTTACTCACCGCGCTTGAAACTCTCAAGCTCCCAGGCTTCCAGCCCTTTGTTTCCGAGGTCGTTGTAATTCCTCTTGACCCACCGCCCCACTTCTGGCGAATACCAGTAGGTTTCGACTACACGGTTCGAGACACTTCTGCCATTGTGGCCCTTGCCTTGGTAGGGTATTTCAACATCGATCTTAAGCGCATTAAAAGTACCTGCTTTCACAACTACCTTGTCCTGGGTAATTGATTTTATTTCGGCTCTCGAGGTGATGTCGAGGGTAGGATCTTTTCGGCTTTTCATTGAGTACTCAGAAGCTGAATACAACTTGCCAACCTCAAGGGGAAATCGAAAAACCTCCCGGCTCGGAGAAAATATTGACGCCCCATCTTCTACTAGATTTCCGTTCGGATCATATTTTTCCATCCACGTTCCGCTCGATGAACTTTGGACTTCAACTTGACATCCTCCACCGGACTGTAAATTGACAACCTTGGAAGTGGATGTCCTTGTATTTGTCCCGACCGATTTGGTGTATGTCCAAGTATCACCGACCTTAATTGCTGGACGATCTACTTTTGCCGGCAGGTCTGCCGCATATGAAGACGGAATGAATGTCATGAAGAAGATGGCAAGCAACGGCAGAATGCTCCATATTTTCATAAAAACTCCCTTAAAAGTGATACAGTGAAATGATGGCCCCATCGATTGGTTCATAATTAAACACATAATCAACAACTACTACATTGGCAACCTGTTGGCGCCTCTCGAAAATGCAGGTGCCTCGAATCGGGAAAGATGAACCTGTCAGTGGTGCTTATGGCAGTATGGTATTCGGTATAGCTGTTTTTCTGTGCTATTTCTCAATTTATTCCAGGTATTCAAATGTGCTTGAGAGTTATCCTCCCGTCTTCTCCCACATCTCTTGTCGGGATGACCCTGCGCTCCGTACCGATGAGGGTAGAAAAAAGGTCCTTTGTGAATACTCGGTTGCCGAAATACCAGGAATGACTTTTCATGCCCATGAAACCATGCGGAGAATCTTCCGCCAGGATGGCAGAGCCCTCTTTTGATAAATCCTCATAGTAAGAGGTGCAGTCGACATCTACTGCGCTTTGCGGTTTACCATCCGGGAGCCCAATACGGCCAACGCGAGGAGCTGTCCCCATCCGTTTTACGTTGGATAGATCCAATGCTTCGTCATGGCGATTAAAGTAGTTCGTGAGGCGGACGCAATGTCGGTAGATTGATTCAGCACCGCCGTCATCGACCGCCATGGACCCAGACGAGACATCACCGGCTGCAAAGATAATCTGACTAACGTTCCAACTGCCGTTGGGGAGTCCGGTGTCATCAGCATCATCGAAAGCTTCTCTCAGGACATAAGCACCTGTAGAATGTCCGAGAGCATGCACATTGATAGTGCACGAGGCGGTTTGGCGTGCAGATAAATAGGTTATGCCATCTGTAACTAACTGAAGCGCTGTTTTCTTCGCACGATGGCGGTCGGGAAGGTAGGCCAGGGCCTTATCGTCACTGGGCCAGTCATAGGAAACCACTACGCCTTTAAATCCTTCAGCAACCAAATCATCTCTTAAGCGGCGATGACGTTCCATCACCTCGGTTTCACTTGTATTATATCCATGAACAATGAATAGAATATCACCGCGTTCATTGCCATTGTCATTGGTCCAAACCGAGGCGCCCCGAACGGCCTTGAACCAGGATTGTGCTGTCATAGTGGTAGAAGGCGAAGGATTTTGCCCAGGAGGCACCAATAAGTATTTTGTCGGTCCGACTTCAGGGATAAATTCGCCACTGCGTACGGCTCGAGCAGTCATTATGTAGTCTTCCATGTACCCCCCTATAATTGAATGTCGGTCGGTAACTCGAAACTGCTCAGCAGTTCCCCCTTGTCTGACCCAATAAGGAATTGATATGCGAAAAATATCCTATATTGCTCTTTTGTCAGTTATTTTTTCACTCATTGTAAAGGACGTGTCAGCATCCCGGAAAATCCCGGGTAATCTGACTGCCGAGCAGACGCCACAGTTTGTCAGTATTGGATTTGATGATAATTATTACGCCGACGGCATGGCCTGGATTCTCAATTATCTTAAAAAGATAAAAAATCCGGCAGGAAAGAATAATCCCCAGACCTTTGACGGGGCGCCGGTTCGAGTATCATTTTTCAATAACACTAATAATGCCGAGCAAGTGGTTCCAGGAACAGCTTTGGCCAACACCTATGTGGAAGCATACAAGGATGGCCATGAAATCGGTAACCACACCAAAACACACACCACCTCTGCAACCACTACTCGAAATGTATGGCAGGCAGAAATAGCTGATTGCAAACAGGAACTAGCATCGCTCAATATCCCGTCCGGCAAAATAATTGGGTTCAGAGCACCTTTTCTTTTATATAATGATTCAACCTTTACTATGCTGGAAAAACTTGGATTTTTATACGATTGTTCCATCGAGAACGGATTCGACGATCAAACGGATGGATCAAATTTTGCCTGGCCGTATCAATTGGACAAAGGGAGCCGGGACAATAAAACCATAAAGGCACACCCTGGCCTCTGGGAATTACCCTCTTATGCGGTTATCGTCCCGCCTGGGTTACGCCAACAAATTAAGAAAAAATTTTCCGATTTTGATGAGAATACAGGGAAAATTACAGGGCTAGATTGGAATTTAGTGGCTGGTTATTCCGAGGGCGGCTCTGGTTTAACTAAAGACGAATATTTAGGTACGCTGAAATATACGTTAGACCAAAGGCTAAAAGGAAATAGAGCTCCAATGCTGTTTGGGGCCCACACTCCTTTTTACACTGCAAAAGCAATGGGCGTGGATATTCACCCACCGAATTTATCCTCTCAAGAGATGAGGGAGGTTATTCAAGAATTTATAAACTATGCGCTCACAAAGCCAGATGTTCGGATTGTTCCTTTCTGCAAAATTCTCGAATGGTGTAAGAATCCTGTAGCGTTAACTCCACGCTTTAAAAAAAGTAAACATCCTCAGGCTGACATACAGATGTCGTTGAAATAGAGTAGGTCCTATCTGTTCTAATGGCACATCTCCTCAAGACTTTTTCCATTTTCTTGCAGTAACGAGTTATCTTTTTTCCTTTTTCGCATCACCGAATTTTGATGACAAGGCCTGGATGCAGGAGGGGAAAGGCTGGGTGTTGTCGCGGCCTCCTTTATTCCTGATTCCAGGATAGACAACTCAGGCTACGGGGTTTTTCCCCGCTGGCAGGGAATGCAGCACCCGATTCATCTTCCCAGGGAGCTTGCGTTCGAGCAGGGTTTCGTAATAATCGACCACCCGGCAGAGGGCGGCCAAATCAATCCCGGTCTCAACGCCCATCCCGTGAAAATAATTGACCGCATCCTCGCTGGCAACATTGCCGGCGGCGCCGGGGACAAACGGACAACCGCCGAGTCCACCAGCCGCCACATCGAAGAGGCGTACCCCGGCTTCATACCCCGCAGCAATATTCATCAAGCCTAAGCCACGGGTATCATGGAGATGGAGGGAAAGGACAACGTCGGGGATTGCTGCCCGCACCACGGCCACCAGGCGTTTCACCTGGTGCGGATGCGCCCTCCCGGTGGTGTCCGCCAGATTGATTTCCGAGGCACCGGCAGCCGCCATCCATTGTGCCGCTGCCAGTACTTCCGTCTCGGGTATTTCCTCTGCACCGCTGCCAAAGGCGCATTGCACCCCGGCCCGCACCCTGATACCGGCCTTGATGGCGGTGGTAATCAACCCGGTCATGGTCTCCAGGGCATCTCCGGCGGAACGGCCGATATTTCTCCGGCTGTGGCTGTCTACCACCGAGACCGACATGCTGATATGACGCAGCCCGCAACGGACAGCGCGTTCCAGTCCTTTTTCATTAAGCACAAGGCCGGTGCACAACAGGTCGGGAAATTGCCGCCGCACCAGAGCCGCCAGGGTGTCGGTGTTAGCCATCTGCGGCACGGTGCGGTGATGGACAAAACTGCCGACCTGCAAGCGTCTGATCCCTGACTTGACCAGCAACCGCACAATTTCCAGTTTTTCCCCCAGACTGAAGAGCCTGTCTTCCCCCTGCAATCCGTCCCGCAAGGATTCTTCTTCCAGTACAACCTGCATTGTTTCCTCAATCTGATAATCCGTCATCCCGGCGGGAGCGGCAGCTCATCTGCCTGCACTCGCACTGCCTGCCCCTGTTTCCCAAAGAGATGCATCAGTCTGTACCAAAATTTACGAAATTATTCCTCCAGATACTGTGCCTCCCTTTGAAAAACGAACAGAGACATGATGTTCCATCCTCGCGCCGTGCCCCTGTGCGTGAGTGCTTATCCCCTGCCATTTTTTGTTGGTAATGAGCATTGACACCATGGGGCATGGCCGCTAATATGTGAACAAATGATCATATATGGAGACGAATAATGCCGACACCGCTCTGCGCCCCTGATTTGTGTGAACAGTTGTGCGAACATCCTCAGGCCGTCTGCCTGGCCAAGGCAGCCATGCTGCCGGAGGAGGAGGCCAGACAAGTGGCCGGGATTTTTAAAATGCTCGGTGACCCCACCCGGATGAAGATACTGCATGCACTTTCCACCAGAGAGCTTTGCGTCTGCGACATCGCCGCAGTGGTGGCCATGGGACAATCCGCGGTATCGCACCAACTTCGGCTGCTGCGAGGGAGCAGGCTGGTCAAATACCGCAAAGAAGGCAAGTTGGCCTGGTACTCCCTTGATGATGCCCATATTTCCCTGCTCCTGGCCCAGGGCCTTGAACATATTCGACACCGGTAAGAAATTATGAAGTGGCTAAACGCAATCACCGCAAGGGACCCGGACGGACATGGCTGCCAGGATGAGTGCTGTGGCGGTGGGCAGGCAGAAACGGGGACTCCTGGGAAGGCCCAGGCGATTTTTCCTCTGCGGCACATCGGCCCGATGCGAGACCAACCAAAAAAGACTGAGTCTGTCGAGTCCTCTCTCCAGGGGCTTCGGACCACGGTCTACCGGGTCAGCGGCATGGACTGCGGCGACTGCGCCGCCAAACTGGAAAAGAAGATCGCCGCACTTCCGGGGGTGCGTTCGGCAACAATCAACTTTGGCGCCGGCAAGATGACGGTCACCCTCACCACTGATGATGCCCTGCTTGTACACACGGTGCTTCAGGCCGGCTACGAGATGGAGCGGGAGGAGTCCATCTTTCACCGAACAGCAGTTAAACCCCGGTGGTGGCGCCATCCCCGCACCGTGGCCACCATTGCCTCCGGGACAATATTGGCAACGGCAACCGCTTTATCCGTCCTGGGGATAACCGGGCCCGCGGTAACCGGGTTGTATGCATGCGCCCTTCTTATCGGGGGATACCATACGGCCCTGCGCGGTTGGGCCAGCCTGCGTTCGCTGTCGCTGGACATGAATTTCCTGATGACCGCCGCTATCATCGGGGCGGCGGCCATCGGCCAATGGAACGAAGGGGCCACCGTCGCTTTTCTCTTTGCCTTCGGCAATACGCTGCAGACCTACACCATGGAGAAGACCCGGCAGTCGATCCGCTCGTTGATGGAACTTGCCCCCGCAGAGGCTTGGGTGCGGAAGGGGCAACGGGAAACACGGATACCGGTCGAGGATATTGGGATCGGCGATCTGGTCATCGTCAAACCCGGTGAACGTATTGCCATGGATGGGGTGATCGAAAGCGGCAGGTCGGCAGTAAACCAGGCGACCATCACCGGGGAATCCATCCCTGTCGAGAAAACAGTCGGCGATCCTGTGTATGCCGGAACGCTTAATGAGCATGGTGCCCTCGAAATCACGGTGACCAAGCGTGCCGTTGATTCAACCTTGGCCCAAATCTCCCGGCTGGTGGAGGAGGCGCAGGCGCAGAAGGCCCCCTCCCAGCAGTTCGTCGATGTCTTTGCGCGCTACTACACCCCCGTTGTCCTGGTCGCGGCGGCCGGAGTCATGGTGCTGCCGTGGCTGGCCTTCCATCAGCAGTTTGCCCCCTGGTTTTACAATGGCCTGGTGCTGCTGGTTATCTCCTGCCCCTGCGCCCTGGTAATTTCAACCCCGGTCTCCATTGTGGCGGCGATCGGCAATGCCTCCCGCCATGGTATTCTCATCAAAGGCGGTGTCTATCTGGAAGAAATGGGTGGAATTCAGGCCATGGCCTTTGACAAGACCGGGACCCTGACCCAGGGCTTGCCAGTGGTGACCGACATCCTGCCGATGCATCATGGCTCGGCAACGGACCTGCTGCAATCGGCCGCCGGGATCGAACAATGGTCCGAGCATCCCCTGGCGCGAGCGGTGGTGGCCAAAAGCCAGGGGCTCACGTTGAAGAAATCTGTGCATTTCAAGGCCCTGGTGGGCCAGGGTGCCCGGGCGGAGATCGATGGTGAGACGATGTACATCGGCAATGCCCGCCTGTTTACGGAACTTGGCCATGACCTGACCTCCTCTGCGACGGCCCGGGCGGCGCATGAAGACCAGGGCAAAACGGTGCTGCTGCTGGGTACCGCCCTACGCCTTCATGGCCTGATCGCAATGGCCGATACCGTGCGCGAAGGCAGCAAGAAGGCAGTCCAGGCGCTCCATCGCGCCGGCTTGGAGCATATTGTCATGCTCACTGGAGACAACGACCGAGTGGCTGCTGCCATTGCCCGGCAATTGGGCATGGACGCTTTTTACAGTGAACTTCTGCCAGAAGACAAGGTGGCCGCAGTGCAAAAAATTGCGCAGGGATACGGCAAGGTGGTTATGGTTGGTGACGGGGTCAACGATGCCCCGGCCCTGGCCACGGCAACGGTAGGCGTCGCCATGGGAGTGGCAGGATCGGATACGGCGCTGGAAACCGCAGACGTGGCCCTCATGACCGATGATCTCGGCAAACTGGCCTACCTCATCCAACTGAGTCGTAAGACGTATTCTATTATCAAACAGAATATTGTCTTTTCGATTCTGATCAAACTCATTTTTCTTCTCCTGCTGGTGTCGGGCCAGGCAACCCTGTGGCTGGCAGTGTTCGCAGATATGGGCGCCTCGCTCCTGGTCACCCTCAACGGGATGCGTCTGATGCGCCGTTTGCGGTAGAACGGCCTGGAAAAAGGCACGTATTCCCGTTACAATCATCACTTGAACAGGTACCTGTTGTTGCCGCCAACTTCCCCGCCCCACAAGGAGCTACCCTTTGAAGATCATCACTATCCTCGGCAGTGCGAGAAAAAATGGAACCAGCGCCCGGATCGCCCGCGGCTTCACAGAAACCGCGGCTGCTCGCGGCGCCTCGGTCACGGAATATCACCTCAATTCCTTGCAGTACCGGGGGTGCCAGGGCTGTGAAGGCTGCCATACCCGCGCCAACTGGTGCGTCCTCCGAGATGATGCCACCGTAATTCTCGATGATCTATACACCGCCGATATCGTCGTCTTTGCCGCGCCCATCTATTTCGGCGACACCTGCGGCCAGTTCAAATCCTTCTATGACCGGATGTGGTCGCTGCTGAAAACCGATGCTCAGGAGGACGAGGACACCAGCCGACTCCCCGCCGGCAAGATCGCTGTCCTGATTCTGTCCCACGTCGATGCGGCGGACGCCCATGACGATGTGCTGAATCGCTATGCGATGTACCTGGAACTCTACGGTTTCGAGGTCAGGATGCTGGCCGCTGCCGGACTCCGTCTCCAGCCGAACGCCGACATCAGCAGTTACCTCAACGACGCCGCCGGCCTGGCGCGGGAATTGCTGCAGGAGACTTGAACCAGGCTTGTGCCGCTAGGAGTCGCAGTCCGTCAGGGATTGGCGGAGCGCTTGAAAGACCGCATCCCCCACGGCGATCACCTGGGGACCGTACCGGGCAAAAACCAGCAGGCCCCGACGGATATCTTCATAGGCAGCGAGCGCGAGGTCGCCTTGGGCGCAGAGGGCAAGAATGATCATCAGGGTATTGTAGAAAGGGAGATGGCGGGCCCGTGCGGCCCGAAGGATTTGGCGATCCTCGGACAGCACCGGCTGGCCCAGCATCTGCGCCGCCTGGCAGAGCACCGTATCTGCCGGGCCGGATGGAACAGCGGTCAAGAGAAGGGTTCCAGCCGGGGTTGCTCCATATTCCGTGGCAACCTGGGGGATGATAAAAAGACAAAAACTCTGGGCAACAAGCGAAAGCAGTTCCAGGCGTTCAAGGTAGATCAGGGTCGAGGTGTCCGCGATGCCACCCCGAAAATCCTGGAGCTCCGCTAAGAGCAAATCGACATCCCTGGATTTATTCTGCACCGGTATCTCTCCATGACCTGATTGGATCAACCCACAGTTCTGCCTCCACTTCCTGCGGCGACAACGAAGACAGAGAAGTAAAGACTCACAACACCAACACTACCGCACCCCCCGGCTTCCCGCAACCACACACAGGAGAGCAACATGGACCTGCAATTCACCATCGACGAGAACCTCTGCATTCAATGCGGAGCCTGTGTCGATGATTGTCCTTTCCATATCATTGAGCTGGCACCGGACTATCCGGCGCTCGCCCCCAACAGAATCCACCACTGCATCCAGTGCCAGCATTGCCTGGCGGTCTGCCCGACCGGCGCTTTGTCCATTTTGGGCTGCAACCCGCAGGACTCACTGCCGCTGCCGGAAAGCCTGCCCAGCCCGCAGCAAATGACGGCCCTGCTCAGGGGACGCCGCTCTGTCCGCCGGTACCAATCCGAGCCGCTGCCCCCCGAAATGATCGAGTCCATGCTGCAGACCGTGGCCAACGCCCCGACCGGAAAAAATAATCGTCAGTGCCTGTTTACGGTGATTGAGGATCAGGCAACAATGGCCTTGCTCAGGAAAGAAACCATCGAAGGCCTCCGCGCAGCGGTTACCGAAAAACGGCTCTCGGAAGGACTGGGGTACTTCCGTCATGTAGTGTCGGCCTGGGACAGCGGTCACGACATCATTTTTCGGGGCGCACCGCATCTGCTCATGGTTTCGGCACCGTCGACGGTATCTACGCCGGATGCCGACATCCTGATCGCCATGAGCTATTTTGAGTTGCTCGCCGCCAGCATGGGGCTTGGCACCTTGTGGAACGCCATGATACGATGGGCCTTTTCCGAAATATCAACGGATATGTACCAACGCCTGGGGATTCCTGAGGATCATGTCAAAGGGTATGTGCTCCTCTTCGGTAGACCAGCGGTTACCTATTATCGCACGGTGCAGCGTGATGGGGCGCTTATCAACCGGGTCAAAGGGTAACGTCCTGCAAAATTTCACCTTGAAGTGCTTGGGTGTTCAGGGTATGAAGAACTCCTTTTTAACCCCGGACACTTTGGGCCGACCGACACCCACCTGCCCGCGGATTTCCTGGGGATTTCATCAGAGTACCGGCAGGTTGGAACAAACATGAATTTGGTGTTTCCAACGTTTTAACGTCTTGTACGCCGTCTGTCCTTACCCTATCCCCCCACTTTTACGTCTACCGCAAACTCAAAAACAGAGCTGCGCTCCGGCTGCTATCCTGGCGGGAACCACAGCGCTATCAGCAGCCCTTTCGTCTCGCTGAAAAATATCAAACCAAAACAAAGGAACAAGAATGTCTATCGTTACAATAGCAAGAGGCTCATACAGCCGTGGAAAAGATGTCGCCGAAAGGTTGGCACAGAAATTGGGATACGAATGCATCTCCCGTGATATTTTGCTCGAGGCCTCTGAGGAATTCAATATTCCCGAGATTAAGCTCGTGCGCATGCTGCATGATTGCCCTAAAGTATTTGACCGATTGTTCGATGGATCCGAGCGCTACATAAAATATTATCGTTCAGCCCTCCTGCAGCATGCCCGCAACGATAATATCGTTTATCATGGCCTGGCGGGTCACTTTTTTCTCAAAGATATCCCGCATGTCCTCAAGATCAGAATCAATGCCGATATGAATACCCGGGTGGAAGAGGAGATGCATCGGGAAAAAATATCGGCGGAAGATGCCTTGCAGGTGTTGAAAAAAGATGATGAAGAGCGCCGAAAATGGAGCATGGAGGTCTACGGCACAGACACCTGGGATAGCCGGCTTTACGATATGGTCATCAATATCAGCACAT
>Ga0364909_10096_pt1 | contig 36025 bp, 27 predicted proteins | sample SorcelJu500001C3_3_FD_206966 | JGI IMG/M metagenome (GOLD analysis project Ga0364909, IMG submission 206966) | Enriched cells from Trout Bog Lake Hypolimnion, Wisconsin, USA - BchlTB.June25.5000.01.C3 | ecosystem: Environmental > Aquatic > Freshwater > Lake > Hypolimnion/Profundal zone | place... | reverse complement strand
GTACTCAGTATTAACAATCCTACGGGAGAGAGTACTGCGCTCACGATTACTCCAGTTGCTGGAGGAACAGACCCAGTTTCAGCACATCTGGTTATCACGCGAGTACAATAAAGAAAATAACAGACTTATAAGCTGTTTCACTCTTGAGCCTGTCGAAAGACAGGCTCTTTCTTTTTTATAGCCTTTACATTCAACATGCAGTGATCAATTGCCGATGGCCGGACTCGAACCGACACCCAGTTGCCTAGAGTAGATTTTGAGTCTACCGCGTCTACCAATTCCGCCACACCGGCACAAAGCACTCAAAACATAGTACCCGAATGAGGCTTTTCTCTCAACGATTGAAAAAGCATGAAGAAAAAAATTGAGATGTTGTATACATGAGAGCATCAAAAATGAGGTTTACCCTATGAATAGTTCCATTTCCAAGCTCCTAGTGCTCTTTGCCCTCTCTCTTGGTTGTTTCCAGCCGCCCTCTTTTGCCGAAATGTCTGATACAAAAAAAATAAAAGTGACCTCCTCAAATCCAAAAATTGTGCTCACCGAAACACTCGCTTTAGCCGATATTCAGATCAATGGAAGCCGCCCTTGGGATATTGTGGTGCACAATGACGATTTTTACGCAAAAGTGCTCACCAAAGGCTCTTTGGGGCTTGGAGAGTCCTATATGGATGGCTGGTGGGATGCGGCTGCCCTTGATCAGTGCATCTGTCACATCCTGTCTGCAAACCTTGAGAGGCGCATAAAACCCAGCTGGGATATGTTTTGGGCCTATATCAAGGCCTACCTTACCAATCTGCAAGATAAAACTGGCAGCATGAAAGTCATCGATCAGCATTATCAGCTGGGTAATGATCTGTATAAAAACATGCTCGATAAGCTCATGGCCTATAGCTGCGGCTACTGGCGACATGCCGGCAATTTAGAAGAGGCGCAGGAAGCGAAATTTGATCTCATTTGTAAAAAATTGGGCTTTAAACCAGGCATGCGCGTGCTTGATATCGGCTGCGGCTGGGGTGGTTTTGAAAAATATGCAGCAGAAAAGTATGGCGTTGAAATTCTTGGCGTCACCCTTTCTCGAAATCAGGCGCAGTATGCCAGAGACGTGTGTCGAGGCCTTCCTGTGGAAATTAGAGTACAGGACTACAGAGATGTAGAAGGCTCATTTGATCGCATCCTTGAAATCGGCATGTTTGAACATGTGGGCGAAAAAAACTACCGCATCTTTATGGAAACAGTGCATCGCCTCTTAAAAGATGGCGGCCTTTTTATGCTCCACACCATAGGCAGCAACACATCAGATAAGCTCACAGATGCCTGGATCGATAAATACATCTTCCCCAACAGCCACCTTCCCTCCATTGCCCAGATCGGCAACTCCATCGAACATCTCTTCATCATGGAAGACTGGCATAACTTCGGCCCCGACTATGACAAAACATTGTTGAGCTGGTTTCAGAATTTTGATCACAACTGGCCCAAACTGCAACCCACCTATGGCGATAGATTTTATCGCATGTGGAAGTTTTATCTGCTCTCTTGTGCTGGCGCTTTTCGCGCACGAAAAATCCAACTCTGGCAGGTGGTGCTTTCCAAAGGTGGCGTCCCTGGCGGTCATATTACAGTGCGGTAATGAGCTACTTTCTGAGGAACTGCTGAGCCTGTTCCCAGGTGAAGTTGACAGCGAGATTTCGCTCCCTGTCAAAACGTACCTGTAAGTTGACATAGGGGTGCACATGCCGGTTATCGTAGTTACGCCCCTCTGCAGCCTTGAAAACCTTGATAAAGAGCTCTTTGTTGTACCAGGGCAGCGTCTGCACGTTGCTCTTTTTTTCAAAGCGTTTGAATTCCAGATACTCTTTTTGAAGCTGGTAGCGCGCCTGCGTTTTGTAAAAGTCCATAATGATTTTCACGGCCACCTCAGGCTGATTTTCTAAGCCTTGGATATAAAAATCGACCTCCGCTCCAAGCATATGTTTTGAGGCACTATTTTGCGGAGTTGGATCGACATAGCTATTATGTGTTGGGCAGCGATGGGCTGAGGTAATGACCACAGGCTTTTTAGTGATCTGCTGCACGTGGTTTAAAAGTTCAATCAAAATGGGGTAGATGTACTCATCTTCATTACGCAAGGGGAGGCTATGCTTTTCAGCCCCACCGCAGTCTGTCAGGCGCTCTGTCTCTTTGCCCTTTTCTTCCAGCACACGTGTTGGATTTAGGTTTGAGCCTCTACAGCGGAAATAGTCTCGGTTCAGATGATGGAGTGATTGAGAGAGTCCTTTGGGGGCATTTTCTTGCCAGGGATAGGGCTTTTGCTCTTGGACTTTTGGAGGAGTAAAATCGAGCCTCTTTTCACAATCATGGCGTATAATGTACTCTCCGTGATCTTTTGTCTCCTTTTGTGTTGTCGCATTTGACTGCATCTCTTTACAGGAGGTCAAAGAAAGGGCTAAGAATAAAAAATAAAAGGTGCGCACAATCATCGTATCCCAACAGTTTTCTTCTATTATGGAGTATGGTATCATTTTTGGTGTATGGATTGGATTCAAAAATATCAGCTTTTTTTGTTTGATCTCGATGGCCTCTTAGTAAACACGGAAGAGATCCACTATCGTGCCTACTGCCAGATGTGTTACGGGCGCGGCTATGAGCTGCCATGGAGCTTTTCAGAGTACTTTCGCATCGCTCAGCTTGATGCCAAAGCGCCTGAGCGCCACATTTACGCTGCCCTCCCCAAGCTTCAAAAAGAGGAACCCAACTGGACCGTGCTCTACGCTGAGAAAAAAAGTGCCTTTCTTCATCTTTTACAAGAAGAGCCGGCACCACTTCTTCCCGGGGCCGATGCTATGCTCGCGCTTTTGGCAAAGGCGCAAAAAAAACGGGCCGTTGTCACCCACTCTGCCAAAGAGCTTGTGACACTCTTACGTCAGCAAAATCCCCTTTTAGATACTATCCCACACTGGTTCACCCGCGAAGATTATAGCCAGCCAAAGCCCGCTCCCGATGGCTATCTGAAGGCCATAGCAACACTTGCTGAACCTCATGATACAATTATAGGCTTCGAAGATTCTCTAAGGGGTATGAATGCCCTGATGGCAACAGCTGCCAAGCCGGTTTTTATCAACTCTATTGATGAAGAGACAAAAAAATATTTTAAAGAAAAAGGCGTGGCTACTTTTTCCTCATTCACAGATTTATTAAGTGTAGAGAACCTTCACGAGGAATAGTCCCTGAGCTGGGGCTGACTGCGGCGCAAGGCGGCGATCTTTTGCCTGAAAAAGCATTTCAATCTCATCGATTGAGCGCTTCCCTGAAGCTACATTCAAAAGCATCCCTACAATGTTTCTGACCATCTTATAAAGAAAGCCATTACCTTCAAATTCTAAACGTACCCCCTTTTCATGCGGCACTACATCCAGGCGATAAATGGTGCGGATCGGGTTTTTTCTGCAGGCTCCCTCGTCACCAGAGTTAGCAAAAGAGCTAAAGTCATGCGTGCCGACAAAAAGACGTGCAGCCTCCTGCAACAGATCAAACGAGACTTTTCCCCTGTTTCTAAAGTGATAGCAGTAGAGCCGATCAAAGGGCATTAAGACCGGTTCAAAAGAGAGGTGATAGTGATAGATTTTACGCAGGGCGCTTCGCTGCGCATGGAAAGTAGAAGGGGCACTCCCAATATGTAAAAGGCGGATATCGGGTGGGAGGATGCCATTGAGCGCACGAAAAATGGGTGGCAAATCAAGCTCTTCTGTGCATTTAAAATGGGCCACCTGAGCAAGAGCATGGACGCCTGCATCCGTTCTGCCAGAGCCTATCAGGCGCACCTTTTCATGGGTGAGAGTGTGCAGTGCCTTTTCGATGATCTCTTGAATTGATATGGCATTTGGCTGCACTTGCCAGCCACTATAGGCTGTGCCGTCGTAGGCGATGATGAGCTTATAATTAAAGGTAGGGGCTGTCATGCATCACTCGCTTTCCACAGAATAAGAGCTTGTAAAAAGTGGCGCTTTCAGCCGCTTCTCTTCTGCAAATGCGGGTGCAAAAAGTGGGCTTTTTACAGGGCCTGAGCGCACAAGCGTGATCTTTGTAATTTCTGGCGGCGCAAACCAGCGAAAGGGAAAAGTGGAGCCCAGGCCGCGATTGATATATAAGAAGCGCTCCTTCTCAGGGATAGCTACAAGCCCGCTTTTCAGCTTTTTATTTTTGAGTGGTGTGATCTTTTCCCAAATAAAAGGAAGATTCACCTGGCCGCCATGGGTATGACCAAAGAGCAGAAGATCGCCCGGGTAGGGCGCTAAAAGTGGATAGGAATCAGGGTTGTGTGACAGCACAATCGACGGGAAGCGCGGATCTGTTTGGTTGAAGGCAAGGTTTGGAAAGCATTGTCTGGCACAGATATCGCCAAGGCCGGTGAGATTAATGTAGCTGCCTTTTTTGCCGATCTGCACAGTTTCGTTGTGCAGGAGCTGAAATCCAGAGTTGAGGAGTACTTTTTTTAGCTCTTCTTTTTCTGGAACTGGCTGCAGTACTTCAGGGTCATCGGATATTTTTTTCGAGGAAAAAATCCTTGAAAAGCCGCGAAGAAGGGCAGGGGTGTGATCACAAATGAGGCGGTAGCTGCCATCAGGAGCAAGCGAGGTGTATTCTTTATAGTCGTGATTTCCAAAAATTGCATAGCAGCCAAGAGGCGCTGAAAGGGATGACAAAAATTTTTGCAGGGGAGCTCTCTCTTCAAGCTCTGCATAAGAGAGAATATCACCCGTAAAAACAATTAAGCTAGGGTCTAATTTTTGGATATGAGTCGAAATTCTATCGAGATATCTTTCCGATACGTAGGAGGAGTAGTGCAGGTCACTGAACTGTACGATGGTGATTCCATCAAGCTCTTTTGGCAGTAGGGCTATGGGGAGTGTTAGCTCTGTTGTGAAAAGAAGATTGGGTTCGATAAACCGTGGCCAGATGCCAACGATTGAGGCTATGCAGGCCGCGTCCCAGAGCCGCTCAAGAAAGTGATTAGACGTTTTAAACGAAGAAAAATGTAGCGACACTCAACCACTCGAGAAGTAATATTCAATAAAAAACCTCCAAGGAAAAGCTTTCCTATAAACAGCAAAATCTGTTCCTAGGAAAGTGATCTTGGAGGTTATAACGACCTTAGCGAGAGTGGCTGAGCTCAACTTCTTTCAGATGGCCTGACACTTTCTTCGTCATTTGGAACATATCAATTTTTTGAGTTGATCCGAGAACTTTTGCAAGTTTTGCATCTGGATTGATGAAACGCTTTGCATTTGGATCTTGGAGCTTATGCTTTTTGATGTATTCCCAAAGTTTTTTTGTCACTTCAGTACGCGGCATAGGCCCTGCTCCGACTATTTCTGAGAGAGCTGAACTTACTTCGACAGGTCTCATCAATGCGGATTGTTTTTTTTCTTTCGCCATTGTTGCACTCCTTTTTTGTTAGGAACTGAGTTCATAAAAATTGCTCAGAGCCTCTTTTAGCTTGTTGCCGACTTTATAGTCAACCGGAGTTTGGCAAAAAACAAAAAATTGATGCAAGGCGCCAGTTTTATTTGAATGAGTATAAGTCCCTTTTATGGTAGCTTTTCTTGTCAAAATGGGAGGCGTCATGTCTTTGAAAGTGGATGAGGAAAAGCGAGAGCAGATACTACAGCATCTTGACAGTTTGCTCGAAAAAAAGGGAGCTTTACTCAACCGGTTGAATAGCCTCCCAAGTAAGTCACTGGAAGATAAAATCAAATACCTTGGCACACTTCCTGAAGTTGCCTCCTTTTTTGATGAGCAGCCATTTTTAAAGCACTACCTTGCGCGGCTTCCCCTGGAAGCGGAATATGCGCTTTGCAGTCTTGCGGCAATTGGGCAAGGTAACATCGTTTTTGAGGATTTCAACGAGCTTGAAAATAAATTGGAAGCCTGTGCGAAGGTGCTGGATACTTTGCTCTCTTTGGAGCGCTTTTATGAACCGCTAGGTGGCATTATCGGCTACCATTTAAAGGTGCTGGAGCTTGTCCGCGCGCAACTCAAGGGAGTGCCTTTAGAAAATGGTGTGCGCTATCTTCCGCCTCCTGTTTGCGATATCAGAGAGGGAGAGGGAGAGGGAGAGAGCTCAAAAGAGCTGGATGAGCTTGTCACGACAGGAATAGCCATGCTTGAGTGTATGGGAGAGCTTTATGCTGTCGGTGGCGCCGGTGATCGTTTGCATCTTCTGGATGAAAAAAATGGCCAGCCACTTCCAGCTGCCAGGCTCCTCTTTTTAGGGAAAACTCTTTTTGAGCTTTTGATCCGCGATCTTGAGGGACGTGAATATCTTTTTTATAAGCTTTTTCACAAAGAGCTGAAAACGCCTGTTGTGCTCATGACATCGCAAGAAAAAATGAATCATGCAGAAATCGTGCATCTTTGTGAAAAGGCCAATTGGTATGGGCGTGGTAAAGAGAGCTTTTTTTTCATCATTCAGCCACTTACGCCAGTGATTACGATTGAGGGAAATTGGGCCATGGCAGGGCCTTGTGAGCTTTTTTTAAAACCGGGTGGTCATGGAGTGATCTGGAAGCTTGCTAAAGATATGGGCGCACTTGACTGGCTTCAAAAACAGAAAAGAAGTGCGCTGCTTGTCAGGCAAATCAATAACCCCATCGCGGGCGTAGATAATGGGCTTCTGGCCCTTGCAGGCTATGGATTCAAGCACAAACTCGCCTTCGGTTTTACCTCCTGTCCCAGGCTTGAAAATATGCATGAGGGCATGAATGTGCTCAAAGAAAAAGAGGGCAGTTTTGCAATTAGCAATTTGGAATACACCGAATTTGCAAACCTGAAAATTAAAGATGAAAAAAAGGAGCTTTTTGTAGCCAATACGAACATTCTTTTTGCTAGCATTAAAGAGGTCATGCAGGCAGTTGAGAGCATGCCCATCCCAGGAATGCTGGTCAATATGAAGCTCCCAGTGCAGACCTGGCGTCATAAAAAGTTAGTTTCAGTAGATGGAGCGCGCCTTGAATCGACGATGCAAAATATCGGTGATGCCTTCATCGCCAAAGAGATCGGAGCATTGAGAACCTACATCATCCTCAATAGCCGTCTCAAAACGCTATCTGTAGCCAAAAAAACATATGATGGCACATCGTTTAGCGAAACACCGGAGGCTGCCTTTTATGATCTTATGAGAGCAAATTGTGAACTTTTGAGCGCTCACTGTAAGGTGCATATTCCTCAAATGAAGAGCATTGAAGAGTATTTGGAAAAGGGCCCAAAAGGGGGTCCAAACCTGCTCTTTTTATACCATCCAGCTTTAGGGCCTCTCTACAGCCTCATCGCACAGAAAATCAGAGGTGGCGACATCGCTTCACATGCCGAGCTCAATTTAGAAATTGCCGAGTGCGACATTCAAAACCTTACCCTAGATGGCTCACTTTTGATTGAAGCATATCAGATCACTGGAAAAATCAATCCTGAAACGAAGCTAAGACAATTTTCTGACGAGGTAGGGAGATGCAGACTACTGAATGTACAGGTTGTCAATCAGGGCATCGATAGAAGCGTAAAAAACTGCTACTGGAAAGGGCAGATTCAACGAAAAGAGGCTTTGAAGATCATACTAGAGGGTAATTCCGAGTTCATTGCTGAAAATGTGGTCTTTCATGGGGCGCGCGAAATTCATGTGCCTGATAACACAAGGTGTCGCGCGCTTTTAGCTCAAGATGGTAGCGTGGAGCTACTTTTTGAACAGCTTAAGCCGGTGCCAACATAGGTGTTGGTAAAAAACCGGCTTGTAAAAGGAAGGCTCCACTTGCAACGGCTGCAGCAATTCCAAGCGTCATAAAAAACACCGTGGCAATTTTATCTTCTGTCAGCTGTGATAGCTTCATCAAAACGATTGTGGATACAAGAAGCGTGACTGCAGTGCCAAGGGGTGATTGTAAAAACTGGCAGAACGTTGTCCAGAAAGTAGCAAGGTAGGGTTGTGACTGACCCCAAGCTTGTTGACCTTTGGCTGCAAGGTCTTGAATGTAGGGTGAAGAATAGGTAAAAGCGCGCTGCGAAAGATCAACGCAGGTGCTACCCACGTAAGTTGCGCCCGCAGAAACATTGCTGTAGGCTTGAACAGCTACCTGTGATACTGGGTCTGTAATCACGTGATAATTAAAACCTAATATAGTACTCATGGAACCTCCATTCATTCATTATTTTCTAACCAAAATTGTACGCAAAGTCAAGATGGGGACATGCTATTGCCTTTGTCTACAAAAAATCAAGAGTACATTTTAGAATTTGGAATTTGCAATCATTTTGAGGTTGTTTTCAGGCCTCTTTTTTTGTATACTTGGAGCTAAACGGGAGTACAATTGTATGGCAGACATAAGCGATAGGTTAAAAGAGGTCGATGCGAGAGTCCTTCATATGTGGAGGTATCTTTGACTTAGCTCAAAAAGAAAGTGAGCTAGAAAAGTTAGAGACACTCATGCAAGAGGCCTCTTTTTGGGATGATGGCAATCACGCTCAAAAAGTGATCGCACAAATCAACGATCTCAAATCCTGGATTATTCCCTATAACGATTTAAAAAGACGCTTAGAGGATATTAAAACCCTTTTTCCTGACGCTCAGGCAGGGCAGGATACGGCTTTTGTTGCAGAGCTTGGGCAAGAGCTTGCAGCCGTTGAAAAGGAAGTGGCGCTTCTTGAAGTGCGTAAAATGCTGTCGCACGAGCTGGATAAAAATAACTGCTTTTTAAGTATTAATGCTGGAGCTGGTGGAACAGAGGCTTGTGACTGGGTGCAGATGCTCCTTCGCATGTATGAGCGCTGGGCCAGCCGTCGTGGTTTTAAAGTGGAAGTGATCGATGCCTTAGAGGGCGAAGTTGCCGGCATTCGCAATGTCACGCTGCGGCTCGCAGGTGACTATGCCTACGGCTATGCGAAGGCTGAAAAGGGCGTTCATCGCCTTGTGCGCATCTCGCCCTTTGATAGTAATGCCAGACGGCATACCAGTTTTGCTGCAGTGGATGTCAGTCCCGAAATTTCAGATGACATCGAAGTGGAAGTGCGCACTGAAGATCTGCGGGTTGACACCTATCGCGCCTCCGGTGCTGGTGGCCAGCATGTCAATAAAACGGATTCAGCTGTGCGGATTACCCACCTTCCGTCGGGCATTATTGTCTCGTCGCAGCAGCAGAGAAGCCAGACGCAAAATAAAGAGTCCTGCATGAAGATGCTGCGCTCTAAGCTGTATGAACAAAAAGTGGAAGAGCGGCAGAAGAAAATTGAGGAAATTGGCGGAGAGAAGAAAGAAATTGGTTGGGGCAGTCAAATAAGAAGTTATGTTTTCCAGCCATATACTCTTGTCAAAGATAATAGAACCAAGGTAGAGATAGGAAATGTACAAGCAGTCATGGATGGAGAGATCGATGAGTTCATCAATGCCTACTTAAAAGAATTTGGTGGTTAATAGTTATGAGCGATGAGTTATTTTCAAAAGTGATTGCTGAAGAGCAAAACCGGTTACCTGGCTTGACGGTCAGATACACAGAGCTTTCGGATGCAGAGCATCTGAAGACGTGGCTTTCAGATCCTGAAGTCTCCTCTTGGTTCCCGATGGCCAATGAGGTGGAAGTTGAAGATGCCACACGCCGCTGGATCTCCTTTGCCCAGATTAAATCAAGTATCACAGCGGAGCTCAACGGCGTCCCTTGTGGCATTGCAACGCTCTATTTGCAGGCCTACAAAAAGCTCCTTCATCAAGCAGAATTTGGAATTATCGTCGGTCCTGGCTTTCGAAGTAAGGGCATTGGGACCTTTTTAATTAAAAGTTTAATGCGTCTTGCAAAAGAGCATTTCCATCTTGAGCTTTTGCATCTGCAAGTCTATGCAGAAAATCCTGCGATGCGTCTTTATCGCCGCATGGGTTTTCGTGAGTTTGGAAAACAGTCACACTGGATTAAAGAAGAAGATCGTTACGTAGGAAGAATTTTCATGGAAAGATTTCTATAAACGAAGCTTTCTTTTAGCTCCTGCCAGTCTTGTTTTTTGGGATATATCGTGCTATTCTCTCTCACGATTTAGTCCAAATGGAAGCATGACTTGTATGACGGCAAAACTTCGCGACCTAGTTCAAGATCTTCAGCGAAAAGGCATCAAGCTACAACTCAAGATCAATGATAATCGACAAACCATGCTCTCAGTTAAGTGGGAGCCCCATCAAACCAAAGTATCTCTTCATCGCATGTTTCTTTCAGCCCCACACAATATCATGCGGGCTCTTTCTTGCTATATCAAGCGCGAGCATAAAGCGATCGCGCCTGAAATTAAGGCCTTCATTGAAAAGCGCCGTGCACAACTTGACTACTCTCACTCAGTTGACAAAAGCAGGCTGCAGACTGTAGGAGTGGTCTATAATTTAGAAGCGATCTATAAGCGCCTCAACAAACACTACTTCAAAAATAGCCTGAAGCTATTGATCACCTGGTTTGGCAGTAGCGATGTAAAACATCGCTCACAATGCTCTCTTGGCCTTTATTATGATATCTTAAAGCTTGTCAAAATTCATCGCCTTTTAGATAGTCGTTTCGTTCCTGAATATGTAGTAGAGTTTGTCATTTTTCATGAGATGCTGCATGCTGTGTGTCCAGCCTTTATCGACGAGCGGGGGATTCATCGTGTCCATAGCGCTGAGTTTAAAAAAGAGGAAGAGAGCTTTTATTGCTACAAGCAAGCAACTGACTGGATACGTAAGCATCAGATGAGCTTTTTCCTGTTTCAAGGGCGACAGTGTGCGTAAAAGAAGTAAGGAGGTCACATGGCAGGACATAGCAAGTGGGCAAACATCAAGCATCGAAAAAGTAAAGCTGATGCGCTGAAAGGCAAGCTTTTCAGCCGTGTTTCTAAAGAGATCATCACTGCCGCAAAACTGGGTGGTCCCGATCCTGCTGCCAATGCCCGTCTTCGCCTGGCAATCCAAAAAGCAAAAGATGTGAACCTACCCAATGACAACATTGACAGGCTGATTAAAAAGGCAGCAAGTAGTGATCAAGAGGCTTATGAGGAGATGCAGTATGAGCTTTATGGTCATCAAGGAGTGGGTATTATCGTGGAGGTGATGAGCTCCAATAAAAACCGCATCTCATCGGAGATCCGCATTGCCACTAATAAGCGCGGTGGGACGATTGCACATCCTGGTGCTGTGGCCTTTAATTTCGATCGAAAAGGGGTGCTTTATGTGCCCAGAAAAAATGCCCTCGAAAACGAGCTTTTTGAAATAGTGACAAATGCAGGTGCTGAAGATTTTACAGAAACTGAAGAGAGCTACATTATCACGTGCGAGCCGCAGGAGCTACTAAAGGTAAAAGAGGCGATCAGTCACTTAGGTTTTGACTGTAAAGATGCTGCGGTGGAGATGATCCCGAAAAATTATGTGGAGTGTGATCTTGAAAATGCCAAGGCCAACCTGGCGCTCGTGGAATGGCTAGAAAAGATCGATGATGTGGATGCTGTCTTTCACAATATGAGGATCCCTGATGAGCTTATGCACACGTAGCAAACTCAATCTTCAGTCTCAAATTCGTAGGTAATTATTCCTTTCAGATCTTCTATCTTTGTGTTATTATCCGTTATTTCATTACTATTGACGTATACTTTAAGGGGCATTTCATTCTTATGAATTTTGCGAATTTCATCTTTTAAGTGTTTGATTGTCGTCTGATTTGCTTTTAGTGTTAGTGTGGCTGTTCCAGACAGATCGAGACTTTTCTCGTGAATAGTGACTCTATAGCTACCATCACCCAATGGCTCAACTCTTTCTTGAGTGAGTGGAGAAGAGCTGGACGCTCTTGCAGCCAGGGCCTGCCAGACAGCCCCTTGAGAGAGAGCAGGAGCTGCTTTCAGAACTGAGGAGGATTTAGTGTAGTTTTGAATGAAGCCGCGAATTTGTCCATCAGTGAGGCCAAATGTTGTGGATTTTGGTGGCAGTTTGTCTAAGTCTAAAGACTGTATTCGTTCCTCAGCATAGCTTCCAATTTGAGCAAAGACAGGAGCGAATTGACTCTTAACGTTTTTTTCAGCAACATCTCCAAGTAATTTTCCTATAAAGGGTATCCAGTCCCATTTTTTGCGTGCGTGGGTGATTACTTTTTCTTGTAGCAAGCGCATGTTGCAAGAGTGCTGTATTATTTCACAGCTGTCACCTAACATCTGAGAGTCATCTTTATGCGCCACAATGTCTTGAATCCTTTTTGAAACTGTCTCTAGAGTTGTTTTTGTAGTTATCTTGTTCGACTCATTCTTTCCTAGTTGCCGCCATACCCCAGTTTCGATATCGACAAATAACTTATCCTTCTGCATTTCACCTTTATTGAATGTATGAAATTGCGTTGGTTGCCCGCCTATTGGTTCTGGTGACATAGAGCTCCTCCATTTTTCTTCATTATAATAAATTTTTTAATTTATAGCAATCGACGCTTTCTTTTTGCAAAAATGATGGATTTTGAGCCTCTTTGGCTGTATCATGTCCTTTCATTTTTGGAGTATACAGACGATGAGCGAGAAAAAAACAGCAATCACACCAATACGAACCGTTGACTATGCCGAATGGTACCAGCAGGTAATTGCAGCTGCCGACATGGCAGAAAATGCGCCGGTGCGCGGCTGCATGATCATCAAACCGTGGGGCTACGCCATCTGGGAAGAGATCCAGCGCTACCTTGACAGACGCATAAAAGAGACTGGCCACCAGAACGTTTACTTCCCGCTTTTTATCCCGCTCAGCTTTTTAGAAAAAGAGGCGGCCCATGTTCAGGGCTTTGCTAAGGAGTGTGCCGTTGTCACGCACCACAGACTAGAAGAAAAGGATGGCAAGCTCATTCCCGCCTCCCCACTTGAAGAGCCGCTCATCGTGCGTCCGACTTCCGAGACCATCATTGGCGATGCCTTTTCGCGCTGGGTCAAGTCATGGCGTGACCTGCCGATTTTGATCAACCAGTGGGCAAACGTTGTGCGCTGGGAGATGAGAACGCGCCTTTTCTTACGCACCTCTGAGTTTTTATGGCAAGAGGGCCATTCCGTACATGCCACAGCTCAAGAGGCAAAAGAGGAGGCAGAACGCATGCTGAAAGTCTACTGTGAGCTGGCGCAAGAGGTACTGGCAATACCGGTGATAGCGGGCGAAAAGTCGGAGGGCGAACGGTTTCCTGGTGCCGAGAGCACCTACACGTTTGAGATGATGATGCAGGACAGAAAAGCGCTGCAGGCAGGCACATCGCACTACATGGGACAAAATTTTGCCAAAGCCTTCGACATCCGCTTCAACGCCAAAGATGAAAAGCTTGAATATGGCTATACAAGCTCCTTTGGCTCGACAACACGTCTTGTAGGCTCGATTATCATGACGCATGGCGATGATGATGGCTTGAGGCTACCTCCACGCATCTCTCCTTATCATGTGGTGATCGTTCCGATCATTCCTAAGCCAGAAAAAGAGGCTGAAGTTTTGGCCTACGCAGAGAAGATCAAAGCGGAGCTTATGGGTAAGTCATTTTATGATCGACCACTTGCCATCCACATCGACAAGCGCGACATGCGCGGTGGTGAGAAAAACTGGGAGTGGATCAAAAAAGGGGTGCCGCTACGCATCGAAGTGGGACCGCGCGACGTCGAGTCACAGAGTGTGATGCTGGCACGACGAGATAAAGAGCCGCAAGAAAAGGTGAGCCTGAAACAAAGTGAGCTTGTTACGAGCGTGCCTTCTTTACTCGAAGAGATACAGAAAAACTACTTCCAGACAGCCCAAAAGAACCTTCAAACGCATACACGAAGAGATATTCAGACTTTTGAGGAACTCAAAGCCTTTTTCACACCCAAAAATGAGGAGAAGCCTGAAATTCATGGTGGCTTTGTCATTGCTAAATGGTGTGGAGATACAAAAACTGAAGAGCTACTCAAAGAGATCAAGGTCACGATTCGCTGCCTTCCATTTGAGCAGAGTGGAACTACTGGCAAGTGCATCCTGACTGGAAGGCCTGCCACACTGGATGCCGTCTTTGCTAAGTCTTATTAAGTATAACTCGTTGACATTTTCTGCAAATTCGCTATTTTGAGGAACTATTATTTCATGAGGGCATAAATGGAACAGGGTGGATTTTCGATCAGCGGACAGATAGTGGATATCTTTGCGGGAAGGATTTTTGAGGGCAAGGTTTGGGTCGAGGGCGGCAAGATTGTCAAGCGCGAGGAGATGATGAATCCTGGGGGTGAAAGACTTCCCTACATACTACCCGGCTTTGTGGATGCGCATGTGCATGTGGAAAGCTCGCTCTGTGTGCCGTCGGAGTTTGCCCGGCTTGCCGTTGTGCATGGGACAGTGGCTACAGTGTCAGATCCACATGAGATAGCCAATGTACTTGGCATCGCAGGCGTGCGCTATATGCTGAAGAATGCTGCCAAGGTGCCCTTTAAATTCTACTTTGGAGCCTCCTCTTGTGTGCCGGCGACAGGCTTTGAGACAGCAGGCGCAAAGCTGAGCGTGAAGGAGCTTGAAATTCTCTTTAAAGAAGATGGCCTCAAATATTTGTCGGAGATGATGAACTACCCAGGCGTGCTGAATCGTGATCCTGAGGTGATGGCAAAGCTTGAGCTTGCAAGAAAGCTAAAAAAGCCGATCGATGGCCATGCTCCAGGGCTGATGGGCGATGATGCCAAGCGCTATATCGAGGCGGGCATCAGCACAGACCATGAATGTTTTCGTCTTGAAGAGGCTGAACACAAAGCGGAATTAGGGATGAAGATCCTTATCCGTGAGGGGACAGCTGCCAAGAATTTTGAAGCGCTCCATCCGATGATTAAACGCTTTCCAAATTTAGTGATGTTCTGCTCCGATGACAAGCATGCAGATGACCTTGTGAAGTCCCATATAAACGAGATAGTCAGGCGCGCTGTTTGGGAAAAGGGGCATGATCTGATAGCCGTGCTACGCGCAAGCTCCCTCCATCCTGTAAGGCATTATGGACTCGATGTGGGGCTTTTGAGGGTAGGTGATCCAGCAGATTTTATTGTGGTCGATGACCTACATAACTTTATCCCGCGGATGACCTACATTAATGGCCGCCTTGTAGCAAAAGATGGCAAGTCGCTGATTGAACGGGTACCAGTTGAGGTGGTGAACCATTTTTCTTGTGAGAAAAAAGAGGCCAAAGACTTTGCAGTGAAGGGTGAGGGCAAAATGCTGCGTGTGATCGTGGCTGAAGATGGTGAGCTGATCACAAAGTCAATGGATGTAGAGGCCAAGTATGATAGCGAAGGCCATTTGCTGACTGACGTTGCCAATGACATCCTGAAGATTGCGGTGATCAATCGCTATGAAAATGCCCCTCCAAAGGTTGCCTTCATCAAAAATTTTGGCTTGAAGAGTGCTAAGTGCGCGCTCGCTTCGAGTGTGGCGCATGACTCGCATAATATTATCGTTGTGGGCAGTGATGATGCATCGATGGCAGAGGCAACGAACGCGTTGATTGCAGCTCAGGGTGGCCTTGCTTGTGTGGCTGATGGTGAGGTAAAGCTGCTGCCCTTACCGGTAGCAGGCTTGATGAGCCCAGATGATGGCTATAAGGTTGCCAAGAAGTATGAGGAGCTGCAGGAGTTTGTAAAAGAGAGACTGAAGACAACATTGAGATCGCCTTTTATGACGCTCTCATTCATGGCGCTCCTTGTCATTCCGGAGCTGAAGCTCAGCGACAAGGGCCTTTTCGATGGCAAGCGCTTTCAATTCACCCAGCTTACCTCATGATATTGTAGCGCAGGCTAAAGCCTACGCTACAATACTATCTCATGAAGATCCAGTGGCCACCATTTTTTGAATGAGGGGGCGTTTTGTCATACAGCATGAACTGCTCTTCGTCGATGCGCCGAGTTAGGATCTTCTCAAGCTCGCAAGGGGGCTTTTGCTTGTCGTTTTTATCCTGACAGGATGCGTTGCGACTATAACGCTCTTTTTCTTCATGGAACATAGCAAATCTCTTTTATTGAGTGAGTATAAATAAAATACTATACAGAATTAGAGGTTTTTTGTATAGGTTTTATACACAAATTACAGGAAAAATTATGTCTGCCATTCCAAATCCAATCACAGTACATCCCAGACCGGTACTTACTCGTTCTCGTTCTGCTCCAACGCTTTTACTATCAAGGGTTAATTTCCATGGACGTGTTGTTGAAAGAAGGGAAAGAGCAGATCAAGTAGCAGCATCTTTTCCGCTACCAGCACCGCCACAACCACTACAACAGCGTAATCTTCAGGTGCGTCAAGAGCAATTACCACAAGATAATGTACAAGAAAACGCGGAGGATGCTTTGGAAGAATGTCAAGCACGCCTTTGCCTTATTGTGACCACTATTTTTGCTGTTGTGATCATTGCGTTAAAAGGCGGAGTTATTAATTCTTTAATTGATTGGTAATTAATTTACTACTAAGGAGTTACTCATGGTATCCCCTCCCGGTGCCTCGGCGAGACGCCACTCAGCTTCCAGTCCTCCAAGTTCACCACAGAGCGATAATGCACGTGTCCGGCAAGTAAGGTTTAAGGCGCAAAAACTTCGTTTAAGGAGAGCCTCTAATGCCGCCGCTGCTACTACTTCTGCCAGTTCAGCAATAGCTGCTCCAATAGCTGCTCATAGCTCAGTACTGAAATCTATTCTGCGCAAGTCGACTATTGGATCAACTGCTGCTGAATCAACTGCTGCTTTTGCCAGTTCGATAGCACTGACTTCCCTTTCCCTCTCCCTCTCCATCTCTTCGTCTACCGCTGCGTCAACCTCAGCCACCCTACTTGCAACAGCCTCTGAATCTTCTTTGAGTACCGTGATGGCAGCTGCTGGATCAACGGCTGCTTCTACCAGTTTAGTGGCACAAGCTAGCACCTCGTCAGCTGTTGCAACATCAGTAGTTACTCATTCTGTAAGTTCCGTGATATTACTTACAGTTTCTGCTTCCGTTACTACTTCTTCGAGCAGTTCCGTAGCCTCTGGACCTTCCCCACTCGTGAGAGCGATGTTAAGCACATCAACCGGATCAAATAGCTCAACTGCCACCACTTCTCTTCCCATGCAGCCTGTTTACAAAAGTGAGTTTTTGCAACAACATGCTGGCAACTACGAATATATTGCACAGCATGGCCAAGAAGAAATTGTTGATGTATGTAAAAACATCCTTGCATGGAATAGTTTGAGGTCTGAACAGCAGAAAGAACTTCAGCGTTTGGAAATGACGAAAGAAAATACCGAAGAGGCACGACTGACAAATGCTGCAAAAATCGCGGGAATACGAAATTTATTGGCTAGGCTTGATGCAGAGCTCAAGGAGTTGAAAGCAGTAGCAAAAGAGCTCAACTGTGCGATCAAGTACGCTATGTTAACGCCTGAGCAAAAGAAAGAACATGAGCGAAAAAAGCAAATGAATGAGCTAGAGGCTCGCATGAAGATGCTCAGCACCAGAATCACATAATAGCAAAATTGCCTAACCGATCAGCTCTTCGAACATCATTTTCAAGAAGCTTTCTGCTAAAAAGGCTCTTCGCGACTCTGACTTGTAGGCGAGTATCTTATTCAGGAAAAAGTGATACAGCTCTTTGGTGTCATTTTCTTGCAGCCAGCTGCGTAAATAATCAGCCTCGTGCGGCTCATAATGAAGCGAGCCATTCAGGAATTTGATCTGCACAAGCTGCTGGAAAAGCGCTTTATCTTTTTCAGGATCACAGGGAGTTCCACTTGCTATATCCAGACCGCCGATGGGATCATAAATCGAAAAACTGACTTTATCTTTCACTAATTGTGCCTTTTGATCATTTGATAGAGCACAAATGGCCTTTTTTATGGAGACGGCCTCTTTCAAAGAGATAAGCACTGTACGCGCAGGTTTTCCAGTCTCATTAATAACGAGCAGCTGATAACTATTTTTCTGTGTTTTTCCAAAAGTATCAAAATAGACCTGTCGGACCAAGTCGCCCTCTATATTCCTCACACGATCTTGCTCTTCTTGAGTTCCCACAAAGTTCAGTGAAAAGGCAAGCTGCTTACTTAAAGCTAATCCTACCTTGGGGTATTTAGTCGCTAAATCGGGATTCGTCCGAGCTGTCCCCTCCTTAGAAAGCTCAGTGAAGAGCTCTTGTATTGGAGAAAAGACATTTTCGTCTGGTATAACGTCACAATTGGCTCTCTCAATAGCAAAATTCTCTCGCCACTTGAGTAGGTCAGGCGCTCCAGAATCATTGGCATAGCGCCAAGGAAGTTCAAGAAGCTGCTTAAGACTCCCCGCTTCACCGTAAGCTTCCAGCGTCAGCTCACTTGTAGTCTCTTTGTGAGTTTCTTGTTCTGCTTCTGCTTCTTGCTCTCTTTCTACCTCTCTTCCAAAGTCGTAGCTGAAAGCTGGCAGCACCTCACGTAGAGCCTCTTTATCGACACAGGCAGTAAGCCTGCCTCTTATGACCTCTTTTGCAAGCGTTTGTTTGGCTGCAAGCGATTTGCTCTGAACTGCGGCTTTGCCAGTCCCTATCACATCCAAACACACTTTAGCTGTGAGATGTGGGGCTATTGCTGTTACATAAGCCTCTACCATCTGAGCTATTTTCGCCTCTCTCGTGATAAAGCCTGCCATAGTGGCATATGAGGGGTAAAGAGCTGTTTGCTCTGCTTGCACAAAGAGCTCCCTTGCCTTTGTAAAAATCTGCTGATACTCATGCTCATTTTTAGGATCCAGAAGCTCCCTCTTGATAATCTCTTGAATGAGCGATTGCATCTTTTGCCTCATAGCTAAAAGAGTGTCATCTGCTACTCGATAGCATTGAGACGTGGCATAAAAACGCAAAAGTACTGCGTAGTCAATTGAATCGGTTTTCTTCAAACCTAATGTGTCGCGGATGGCTTCTGCTATCTCGTCAGAGATAAGCAGATCCACATCCTGTTTTTTCAAGATGCCACGCATGCGAAAGACGCTCTGGAGAAAGTCTCGCAGATTTTCATGCTTGCCTGTAGTTTTGAGGGCCTTAGCAGTAGCTGCTTGTTTGACATTTGTCCCTGTGCAGTATTTTTGGGCGATAAGAGTGATGCGTTCCTCTTCTTTTAAGTAAGACTCTTCAAGTGGAAGAATGAGAAAGCCCCGTGCTGTTTTTTCAAGAGAGATAAGTTTACCCGCCTCATCATGATAGACAATCCCTCTGATTTTTGGCCTGGTTGACTGCTCTAACAGTTTCTTGGCAAATTCAGGAATTTTTACATCTTTTAGCCAGCCTCCGCTGTCGATCAGCGCCAGGTGGGTATCTTCTGTAGCAAGCTTGTGAAGCAGTTGTCCTGATAAAGGGCCTTGAGTTTCAGAGACCCTAAGAACGTGCGACGAGCCCTTTTCGACTTTTCGTTGGATGGCAACGACTATCTTGGCGCTCGTGCCCTCCTCCACTTTTGGTGTCATGCCACGAGGTAGTATACTTGGCTCAAGTGTGCCTGTAAAGCCACTTATTACTTTTGAACTACTGGCAAGCTTATAGGGGTTACTGGAGATTTTACTTGGATAGACCATGACTTTAGGCAGAAGATAGAGATCGCAAAAGAGCATCAAAAGTTCAGGGCTTTTATTTACCTGCTTGATAATTGCTGGGAGGTGCGCTTCAGAGAATTGAATCAAGCTGATCTCTTTATTTGGCCCACGTATAAGATCAAACTGTTTAAAAGCAGCCGTTTGTTCCACAGGAATTTTACCTATGGAGGACTGTTTGATAGCTTGTGCATGCAGTTTTTTTATGTGGTAGTGTGCCAGCTCATTGGAAATTCCATTTTCAGACAAAGTACGTAAAGAGTAGACGACCTGCTCTTCTGGCGTGGCATACTCTGACGTTTTTGGGGCGTCCGCTGCTTCAAAGGGGCAGGCAATCAGATTCATCGGCTCTTTGCGCCATCCAAACTTCTCATTACAGACTCGAGAAAGCGCTGTTGGAAGAATAGTATTCAAAACGCAAGTAGCTGTAGCCAAAAGCTCCCTTAAAGCTGCAGGCACTGTTTTTACAAACTCTTCGATGGCTGTATCAAAAGCTATTTTTTCGGTGAGGAGGGCTTTTAATTTTTCCCTATTTTGCACTGTCAGCTCTGAAAGCTCGGCGAGGGTTGCATTTTTGTCCTGACGAAGAAGCGCTTCAGCATGAGCGATTGTTTTTTCAGAAAGATGCAGCTCATCTCGAAAGCTCGTTAGACGCTCTTTTAGAGCGGTTGTTCCGCGAAGATAGCATTGAAGATATTCTTTTTCTTGCGGCTTTAAACTACCCAGTATTTTTTTATTGGCGGCAGCCTCCTCCGCACCCAGAAGGTGACGGTCTTGTAGCAGCTTATCAAGCAGACTTTCGACTAACTTATTTTTGGTTGCCCTATAGTTTGTCAAAGTAAATGGATGGTGACCTGCCTCTTGAGTCAGCCTGGCTACTAATTTCCCTTTTTTCTGATCATACTGTTTTTTGTCGCCAAGTGCGTAATTAAACTCCAGCCTCGGGCTTAAAGCCTGATCGATTTCATCGACCAATTCAATAGCTGCTGTTTTGACATGCTGAGAAATTTCACGTAAAAGATCTCGTGATAGAGCATCTATTTTATTTGGAAAGGCAAGTGCCTCTTCAAAGGCGTTGATGAGCGAGTGGCGTATCTCTGGGGTCATAAGCACTACTTGTCGAATGCCCGCTACTCCATTCCTTCCGCCATTTTTAAGTTTGTCTAGAAGCTCTTGGAGATACTCTACCCTGGTTTTCCCAATGGCTTTTAGATGCTTGTCTGAAAGGTGGCTTCGATGGAAGTGAATATAACAGAAGGGTTCTCTAAAAGCTGCCCCCAGTACCTGCCTAAAAATGGTAGCGACAGGAGCGAGCAGCGCTTTTGGCACTGTCATCATTGAAGTCTGTTTTCCATCAGCCAGTAAAAGCGCTAAAAGCGGCAAGAGCACCGTCGTTTTTCCTGCACCCATGATTCTCTGCCTGGCAACTGATATGCCCTGTTCTAAGAAGAGCTTCATGTCAGCCAGCTGATCTTGCCTCATGAGCATATTGGAAAAACATTCGAACACCAAGAAGGCGGGGTATTTAGCCACTTCATAAGCTCTCTTGGCCTTCAGCTCAAGAGCAAGGTTTTGCACTACTTCATCCCTTTCATCACCTTGTGGCAGAGTCTTTAATGAAGCGGCAAGAACAAGCGAGCGTTCAATTTTTTGCGCTTTTGTTTTGTTAAGAAGAAAGCTTGTTAAAAGAGTGCGTAATTTTTCAATGTCCTCATTCGTCAGCGCTGGGTTTCTCTCCTGCAGCCCTTGCCAGCCCTGCTGTCCAAAGTAGACAAAGAGCTCCTCCATTGTAGGATAGGTTCTTTTTCCTGAGGCAATCTCTGCGCGGATGAGAGGATCAGCTGATTCTTTAGAGCTGAGAAAATGGATTTCTGCCTCTTGAAACTGTAGAGTGTCAGTTTCAGCTTCTAATTGAGCCTGCAAAGTTGAGGTGAGGCCTGTTAGCCTCTCCTCTCTTACTTGATAGCTTTCGCTTGTCTCCTCAAGAAAGTGAGCCACCTCTTTTTGCATATTTTGATAAAATTTTTTCACCATCGCCTCACTTGCAGCTTCGCTCTGAGAGGGCGAGAAAATGGCGTCAAAGCTCTTTTTTGTGGCAGCTTTTGTACTGTCTGCTTCAAGGTGAGTGGTAAAGTAGTCTGTAAAGGGCACAAGCGAAAGAGTGCTTTCAGGACTGTTTTCAATGTAAGTGAGCATCGCTCTTGTTTTTGCTCGTCCTGGCACTGGAGAGGCTTTTACCCTTGCTATTTTTGTTCTGCTTATCGGGAAAGTAGTTAACCATTCTTCTCCCCGATCTTGAGCGGCACGCACATTTACAAACAGCAATTTTTTCACCATCGAATAGCCTTCTTTCTTAAGAGAAGCTAATAATTCCTGATGATTTGCAGGAAACTGTTGTGGGCTAAAAAGCATTACAAGCAAAATTCCAGCAGCAATGTTTTGATTCGTAGATTCTCGATAAAATGACCTATTAGAGATTGGGAAAAGCTGTACAAAGAGGCGCCTTCTTTCCTCTTCTGTTGTCACGTTACGTACTTGATCATAGAGCGCAAAAAAGGACTTATCAAATTGCTCTTTTTCAGAAAAAAATGGCTGTGAGAGTGCACTCGGTAGTGGTTTTTTCACAGAAAAGTGACTAAAATTGTACTCTACGTACTGGCAAAAGGATTGTAGATAATTTTTGGAATATGCACTGGAATCAAGAAAGCGGTTCGCATGCGTTGATTGCACAATATGATCACTGTGTAATCCCCTCGAAAATTCTGCAGTTGAAATCCCTAACTCCTCTGCGCGGTTAAGGATAGCTTCTGCAATGTCCGGGATCGAGCTATGTAACTTTGAAAGTATCATATATCTTCTTATAAGAATCTCCTCTTCATAGTCTGGTAGGCGCATGGAGCCGGTATTATTGAACTGGTTATAGTAAAGTTCCAGCTCATCTCTATATTTTTCCATTACAGATTCCAAGGCAGCCGCATTGCTATTTTCAGGATAGCCCAATTTTTGGCGGTTTTTCTCAAGTAAGTAGTGTGCATGGAGCCGCACAGCTACTGCTTGGCCCCATGCATCTACTGAGCCACCCGTTTGTCGTGTATGTGTAAGCGACCATAAGGCAGCGTGCTCCTCTTCTGTGTAGCCTCTTTCTGGAATCTCCGTAAATACAGGCAAGAGAAGCTGTGAGGCCTCTTCATAGCGCGACTGAGCCAAATAAATGGTCGCTAAGTGAAAGCGAGCGATAAGTGTACGAGGAATAAGAGCGCCTTGCGGATCAATGGTGCATTCAATGTAGCTCTGTTTTACCTCATTTTCGAATCTGCTTACTTGACTAAATGAAACTGGAAAGTTGAGAGACTGATAGAACACCTCGTCGATGCGCCGATTGGGGATCAGCACTTTTTTTTGCCCCTGTCCATTTTCAAGTACAAAGGAGCCAGCAAGGTTTCCCAATGCGGCAACTGTTTGCGGCGAGGATAAAAAGTAGCCAGGCTGCTCTCTACATATCCAACGAGCATTTTTGTGTGTGAGATCACATTCAAAATGAAGATCAAATCGTGGAAGTTCTAACTCGAGTATATTCGTTTTTTCATTCTTCCACAGATGCATGAGGTATGGTTTTTCAAAATTTGTTAAAAGAGCATATGTCGACTCAAGCTCTTTGGCATACTTTCCTAGATTTTCTTTAGTCACCGACTGAAGTAGCCAGGGGGATGCTCTGTGAGTGCCCTCTTCTACTTTATGGACAGCTTGGTTTTGCAGGAGATAGCGTGGTTTTTTCGTGATAGGATCAACATAGTAGACTGTTTTCTGCTGCTTATCGCCTGCAAGGGTGACCCACTTTTCATGTTGATCATTTAAAATAGAACTTGGAACTTGATTTATACCCCCACCATATCCAAAGAGAGCCCATTCTGGCGGCTCTCCAAACTTGCGGAAAATATATGCCGTACGCCGATAGGCCCCAGGGCGCACTCTGAAGACATTGCCATTTTCTTTTATTTCTATGAGTGATGGCGTGAGCACATTGCAAAAAAAGCCAGCTTCTCTTGTTCCAAAGACTGTACGAAAATCAGCAGAGTTACTGAACTCTTTTGGGACGCGCTGGAGAAGAGAGCGATCTTTAAGGCTTAAGATAGAGCCTGTTTCAATATTGAATTGAAAGGCAGCATCTTGCGTGGTAAAGAGAGGGTATGTGGGATCAGGCTTCCATTGGTAGTTACACTGTGCACCACCCTTTAGGCTGGAAATGAAGGTGTTAAAAAGAGCATCTCTTTCTTCTTGTTTAGCGACGAGTCCCTCAAGCGGCCCCTTCAGATAATAAAGAGTATCATTAATGGCTATCTCTTGCCGCACATCTTTATATTCTGCGGTGAGTGGGTGCTGAAGTATATAATGGCGGCTTTGTAAAAGAGCTACCAAGAGCTCTTGTGGAGGCTTGTCTACTTCTTGACTGAGTCTGTATGAGTGCATTGCTAGGCGTGTAGAATGTAAGAGAGAAAGCTCAGAATCTCTTTTTTCTGACTGTGGGAGTAGTTCTAGCTTTTTAATAGCAGCAGCTATTTTTGCATTCATATCCCAAGGAGCTATTTGATGATTTGAATAGTCATGAAGTGATGAGGCAAGCTGAAGAAGGAAGGCGCATGTTTGGATGTCATTTTGATTGTCAAAAAGCGCATAGGCGCGTCTGAGAAACTCCTCAATTTTCTGTACCCGATGAGGGGCTGTTTTGAGGTCGTCAAATAAAACCGTTCCTTCAAAAAGGAACATTTTGAAGAGGGTTTGATAATCTCTCTCATTAAGTGTGTGCATATGCTCAGAAAAGTAGTCAATGGTCAGTGGAATCTGAAACTCTCTTTCCGAGCGGATAGAAAGTAGATTTCTCAATTCTTCAAGTGAGAGCCCTACCTTTTTAGCTAGTTCCCCATCTTCGATGATTGTATTCTCTGTTTTACGCCCTGAAAGGATGAGATGTGAAAGGAGTTCTAGAGACTCATTTTGAAAGGGCGGGAAAGTAGGTAAAAACATCAACTGTGTATAGCAGCTAGCTGGATTAAGGCCTGAAAGCGGTGTTTTATTCATCCGTTCTTGGTTGAGTGGAATCCGTACTGATAGGTAAATAGTTCCCTCATCCTCATTTGAAACGAGGTTGTAGCTCTTATAAAGCCGACAGGCTTGTGCAAAAAGTTGACAGAAGCTTTGAGGTAAAACTGCGAGATAGTTTGTTTCAATTGCCTCTATTTTCTCACTTTCGCTCAGTGTATCAAAGGAGCGAGTGGAGAGGAGTAGTAGGGGATCGATGATTTTTTTCGCATGTTGCTCATTTTCCTTTTTTGCTAGCCATCTTTGAAGTGCATAATAGAGCGCTGGTGAACGGTTTTTGGACTCTTGCAGGGTCTCATTTCTTAAAATTCGCTTTTGAAAAAGACCTACTGCAAAGCTTTGGGGATATTGCCTGGAGAGCCGCTCCAGGTAGCGATTATGCTCCGGATTATTTGTTATACGAAACGATGTATCTTCAAAGAGGGAACCTGCCATCAAGCCTACTGGTGAACTGGGAACAGCCATAGCGTTCATTATTTTTCCATCTGGATCTGGCTTAGTATAAAGAAGTGTTTCATCGGCTGGAAGCTTGGTTGCAAGAGTCTGCAGAGATGCCAAAATGTGCAGGTTGGCGATCACGTTTATTTCGCTACATAGGTGGATCCCACCAATATAATTCAAAGCGCTCTGAGCATATTCTGAAATGCTTGTCAGATGGAGCATGAGCTGCTTCACTTCTTCTACTGTCACTGCACCCCAAAGCTTGCTATTGTCTGGATCACAGCGTATTAATTTCGCCACAAAGTGGTTGAAGAAATCGACAATTTCTTTACGGTTACCCACAGCTTTAGCAGCTTTTAAAAGCGCCTCAAATTTTTTAATATCTGCTGCAATCGTTTGAGCTCCCGGCTTCCAGCTGAGAAGCTGATTTTCTAAAGGTATATGAGGAGGAGTACCCCTCTCATCGGGGGCTGCTTCTGGGCTTACATCAGATAGCTCAATAGACTGATCAAATTTTTGATGTAACCTGGTATCACGACTCAATTGCGCAAGGTTCTCCACACGAGAATCTTCGGTTATCTGTTTTACAAGGTTCTTTGCCTGTACCTGCGTGATGAGGCCTTCGATCTTCTCAATAAAGGCAAGGGCTGTCGTAATTTCAGCCGCTGAAATTAAGGAGGAGAGTGTTTTACTTGTTTGTATTTTTACAATGCCCGCACTCATTTTTTCCGTTGCCCTGGCAAGCCCCTCGAGTTCATCTTTGGTTATCTCTTGACCAGTCGCTACTTTTTTCTGTAGATAGTCAGTGTAGTTGGTTAATGCGGCCATTTTAAATCGAAATTTAAACTGCTTGGATGGCAGCTTGCCCATTTCTTTTGCGATAAAGGCAAAGAGGTTTTTCCAGGTACAGGTGCCGGAGCGCTGCGGTGTCATCAAGCTATTGATATCGGCATCTGGTGAGCTGATTTTGCCTCCAAGAGTGGGAATCAGCTGTTTGTAGAGAATTTCAGCGGGTTCATGAGAATATTTGCGTCCTGAAACGTTAGCGAGTAGCTGCAGTTGTTCTAGCCAGCCAGCTTTAAAAAGGAGATCTGGATCGACGCAGGTGATCTCCATAGAGGTCTGGAACTTCTTTTTCAGCCCCGCAGTTGCCCCTGGATGAAACTGGACGCCATCTCCAGCATTATACACAGTCACCTTGAGCTTGCTTTGATTTGCCTTATCCTCTTCGACGACAAAAGAGACGGCATGGCCTTTCCAACCACCAAGGAGAAGACATTTACCATTCTTTTTAATCTGAGCTTGTACAAGCTCTGCAAGGTTATCTACGGGAGCTCTTAAGTCAATAGCCTCATCCAAAATAGCTGGGAGTTTTGGATTGGCAAGCGGCAGCTGAGATTTTTCTAAGAAGTCTTTAGCAAGCTTGGCATACTTAAGAGTACTTGTATCGCCTTCTAAACCGGAATGTTTTAAAAAAGCATCCCCAAAGATAATCAAGAGCTGCTTTTTTTCAATGGGAAGATCAACTGTGACCTTCATGCGGGCGGTAAGGTTTTGGTTGAGATCGGCAATAATTCGGGGAAATTTTTTCAAGGCCTCTGTATAGCGCAGAAGCTGTTTTATCAGCTTATCTTGTGCGTTTGCTTGAAGTTTGTCGTTTTTCATTTGGGCAAGAAGGTCTTTACAGTTAGCCAGGACAAAAATTGCGCACTCTCGCATCTCTTGCTTTACCGTAGGCCCTTGCGACACTTTGTTTTGCAAGAGAGTTGTAATTTGTTCTTGTGTAGCTGTAATTTCAGCTTCACTAAAGGCTTTGATGGTGGGGCTAAGGCTCTTTTTTACTTTATCAATAAGAGCCGCCTCTTCCTTGAATTGGAGCAAGAGTGCTTCGATTATTTTGGTGACGCGAGCAATTTCGCGTTTTTTTGCCTGGTCACTTTTCGGAGTTTTTTTGGTCAGTTTCGCAAATTTAACGTTGAGTGTTTGCAGTAGCTTTTCACAACGTACAAACTGCTCTATACGCTGTGAGAGGAGAGCTTTGTCAGCTGTTTTATGGAGGGCCTGGATAATTTCACGGCTGCCCTTTTTAACAATTTTAGAAAACTCACCATCTTCTAAAATCCGTTCAGGAGATTTCCTCAGAGTGGTTGAGATCATTTTCTCAAAAGTGGCAAGCCGCACAGCGGCAGCTTTTTTCTTTTTTGCTTTTAATTGCTCAGCAACAGGTTTCACTGATGGAGTCTGTGGAGTAGGTGCTGCTGAGGTAGCTATGGGCTGTTTTAGGATCGCATGCGGTTTATTTTGAAGATGCGCAGGCAGTTCTACGCTTGTCTGTTCTTTAGTTTTGGTTCTAGCTTTGGTCGCTTTATCGGTAAATGAAGGCCCTAAATCATCTTCTCCCGTGCCAATCATAAAACGTAAGGGATCGCGACTTGGTGGCTGACCGCTCGCACCTCCCGCTCCTACCGACATTATTCCCCTCTCATTCAGTAAATTGCACTCATAAGCGCTTTTTTAAATAATTGCTATATAGAACTACAAGATGAGAGGATGAGTAACAGACACGTTAGAGAGGATTTTTATCCCTGTTAGTGCTGATCATTGGGAGTGTTGTTTGGTGGGCTGCCCTGAAAGAACTTTTCCAGGAAGTTTTTTGCATCATTGATTTCGAAAAAGGGGGCAGTGACTGGCAGCACCCGTTCAATGATCATTTCGGGGATGAGCGTTTTCAGATTCAGCCCGTTTGCCGCCTGCTCGATGAACACTTTGAAGATGATAAAGAAAAGCTGCTTCATGGTGACATCTGTATCGGTTCCGATATTTTTGAGCTCAATTCGAGGAATGGGCGAGGGAGTGATTGGAATTTTAGAGAGCGCATGATACTGCACGTTGAACTGAATGTCTGTCAGCACAAGGCTTGAAATTTGAAAGTCGAGGCTTGAGGAGCTGTTTGCTTGAGTGGTTGCTTCTGGTGGCTCAACCGTGTTGAGAAGGCGGCTCCAGTTAGTGTCGGTACCAGCAAGCGTAAATAGTTCTACGCCCATCAACGAATGTTCAATTTGCACAGAATCCAAGACAATTTTCCTTGAGCCGGTGCCGATAAGGGTTTTGAAGAGCTCTTTCCAGTTTAGTGTGACGTCGATTTGACGCACGAAGAGAGCGTTTTTTAAAGTGCAGCCGGGAGGGTTTTGGATGGTGAGCTCTTTTATCTGGAGTGCATTTTTTGAGAATGTGCAGGCTTTCATTGAGCAGTGCGTGTTCAAAGTTTGTGAAAGCGCATAGGAAATTACGGGCACACGAAAAAGATAGAGGGCGCCTGCTGCAGCTATGAGGAAGAGGCAAAGGGAGAACAAAAATAGAACGATCTTTTTCATACTAAAAGCCTTTTGTGAACACTATCCAAGTTGAATCCTGTTTTTCCCTATAACTGAAAGTCTATTTCCTTACGATCCCTTACACCTAACCTCTTGTTCCACTAGATATGAATACCTTGTCACCAGACCTCAAGTTATATTCATTTAAAACCCGTGTACCTGGTTGCAATAGCTTGCCCATAACCATAAGATTTTGTCTTTCAGGACGAGGCCCCCCATTCTGGAATATCAGCAGTTTTAAGGCACTAACCGTCTTAGTAGATCTTGCTGTAACAACAAAAGGCTTGCCATGCCTTATCATTATTGTTAGATCTATTTCTTCCGGATCTCTCTCAAAGGCATAGGCAGCAATTATTTGGTTGATCTCAGGGGGTAATGTTACTACTACTTGATGTATCTCTTTAAAGAGATTTTTTGCCCTGACTTCTGGAGGCTCATACTGGGCAGGTTTCTTTTCCTTCACCTGTTCTGGTTTTGTGGCGGACGTGAATGGCAACCAGGACAGCATGCCAGATAATAGTTGTGACACCATTTGTTCATCTCTCTTTAATATTTATTAGCATATTGTACCAAAACAAATAAATTAAATGGTATAACAAAATTGTTTAATTGTTAGTTTTTATTATACCGAAGAAAATTCAAGAATCGGGAATTTAAGCTCCAGGCATAGGAAATTAAAAATATTTTTTACATAGATCCACTTCTCACGCATCCTCGAAGGCAATGTAGCCTTGTGAACGCGGAGACGGAGAGGCGGGGAGACGCAGAGAAAAATTATAAATTATTGACTGCTCTATCCCACCCTTCAATGAGTCGTTCTTGCCCAAAATTTGCTACTATTCCTAACTTTAGACCGGTCACCTGTGGCCATATCCTCCATATCATGCCGGCGCAGCCGATCCTGCGCATCATGTTCTGCTGCTAAAAATCCTGTTTTATCTCTGCTATGTGGCTGGAAACTGCTTGTAGGCTGTGACAACCTCGTGCCAGATCTTGTCAGCGCGCAGCTTTCGTCGCGCCTGCTTATCACTGATCCCTTGAGCTATTTTTTCCATTTCAATTTCAGCGCCAAAGGCAATATGGGCCGCTGAAAAGGAGGTGGAGCGCTCTTCACCAAGCTCTACGTGAGCCACCTGTGGAGGCGGTAAAAGTGGATAGGTGTAGAGTGAAAGGGGATAAAAGTGACACACAGTATTCGATTTTTTGGCTATCAGGTAAAGCATTTCGATGCTGTCGGGATCAAAGGGGCTAGGAAGGATTTTTCCGCTTTCATCCATCCGATCTCTTCCACCACTAGGAGCGACGCAAATGCACTGTCCGCCCAGGCTCAAAAGCTCTTCCATGATCTTCAATGTTCTTCGGTTATGCTGTATCTTTTCTGCCTTTTTTTCTGGCGGATGATCGATGTATTTTTTCGAATAGATACAAAATAAATTTCTTCCCAGGCTCAGCGGTGTCGCTAGTGGATCTTGTACAACGCGATGCCCTGCTACAAAAATCATCTCAGAGGCGAGCTGTGGATGATTTTTTTCCAAAAACAGACTGATGATTTGTGGATCGATTTCAGTCTGATGATTATAAAATAAAATCACATTCTCTTTTTTATTAAGTGCCTCTTCAATAGCTTTTAGGGACGCGTCTCCAGTAAGGGAGCTTTTGGCAACATCAAGGAGGGGCCTGACAAAATCAAGCCCAAATTGATAGTAGTCGAAGGGTGTGCGAAGAGCCTTATGGAAGGGCTGAAAATGGTAAGGGTTGAGTGTATGCTCGACGACTAGTTTGCAAAAATGGGTAAAAAGGGCACCCATCTTTTCTGGCGGCAGGCCATTTTTTTGGCCCGCCTCAAGATAAAGGGCGTAGAATTTTTTTAAAGCTTGTGGCAGCTGTGACGGGTTCATGGGCTCGTGCGTCTCACACTTCGATGAGTTTTTGATTGATCGATGAGACAAAACGGTACTCATTCACATGCAGCTCATCAAGAGTTTCAAACTCAAGACGTGCATTGAGCGACTCAGCAACGGTGGTTAAAAACTCCTTATCGCCCTCATCCAGGTAGTGCATCAGCTGAGGATGGGCCACAAGTTTTAGGGCAAACTGCTGGCCGCAATTGATGACCTTTTTCAATTCGCGCTCAATTTCGATAGAGATGCTCTCATGGGTCTTGATCAGCCCGCTGCCCTGGCAGTAGGGGCAATTTGTGAAAATCGTTTGCGACAATGTACCGCGACTTCTTTGCCGCGTCATTTCGACCAGGCCAAATTCACTCATCCCAAGAATGGTGCACTTAGCAGAGTCCTCTTTCATGCAGTCTTTCAAATGCTCAAGCACACGACGCTGGTTTTTTCTTGAACGCATGTCAATAAAGTCGCAGATAATCAGGCCGCCTACATTGCGGATGCGAAGCTGTCTTGAGATCTCTTCTGCAGCTTCTAAGTTAATGCGCACAAGCGTCTCCTCAACATCTTCACGGTCAAAGTTTTTACTTCTTCCTGAGTTAACGTCAACTGTGTGCATCGCCTCTGTCTGATCAAAATAGAGGTAGCCGCCACTTGTCAGCCAGATTTTATGGCGCAAGCTTCTTTCAATCTCTTTTTCCACGGCAAAGCGCTCAAACATGGGCATCTTATCGCGGTAGTACTCAATGCGTAAGGGATGCTCAAGCGCGTAGGGAGTATAGAGCCTTTTACAGTGGCCAAACACGTTGTAATCATCCACCAAAAGGCGATCGAACTTTTTGTCGACACAGGTCATGACAGCGCGCTTGATGATGTCTGACTCTTCATACAAAAGACAAGCTTTTGCTGATTTGTTGAAGTTTTCCATAATGGTCATCCAGGTCTTCAACAGGTCATGAGCCTCGATAATCAGCATGTCGGTAGTGGCGCCTTGGCTTGCTGTACGGCAGATGAGGCCCATGTTTTGCGGCATGTCAAAGGAGCGTATAATTCGCTTCAAACGGTCACGTGCAGCACGATCCTCAATTTTTCGGGAAACGCCGCGGTGCGGAGAGTTTGGTAAAAGCACGAGGTAGCGGCCCGGAAGGGATATCTTTGATGTCAGGCGCGCGCCCTTCGTGCCGATGGGCTCTTTTACTACCTGAACGATGACCGACTGGTCATTTTTTAAGACCTGGTCGATTTTTAGGTTTTGTGACTGCCTTGTGTCTACGCTTGAGATGTCATAGTCAAGATCAAAGTCCATATCGAACATCTCTTCGAATTTCTTGGTGTTTTCGATGATGTCAGAGATGTGTATGAAGCCATTTTCGCCCTCGTTGATATCGATGAAGGCGGACTGAATATTGTGCAAAATATTGGTTACTTTGCCCTTGTAGATGTTTCCCGTCATCTGCCGTTCCCGTTTTCTCTCGACGGTCAGATCGTGGAGTGTGCCATTTTTTAGATGCGCACAGCGTATCTCTTTTGTTTCGATGTTAAGAAGAATTTCTTCCATTTTTCGCAAGCCTCGATGGTAAATGTATCGAGCAACATACAAGAGCTCATTTTTTTATGGTTTCCGAGTGTTGTACATAGCCCTGGATGTGTTAAGTCCTAACACATCACGAAGTGACCATTGTAGCAGTCTCTGCTCATTTCTATAAAGCGGGAATTGTTGGACTTTGCTACACTCTACGCTCATATTTTTTGACGCAGAGGTTTTGTTTATGAAATTAAGCACATTTGGGGGCACGCTGCTTGTGGCCGGCACCTCAATTGGTGCAGGGATGCTAGGTCTTCCTGTACTCACTGGGCAAGCAGGTTTTGTTCCGTCGCTTGTCGTTTTATTTTTATGCTGGGCCTTTATGGCTGCCACTGGCCTCATGTTTGCCGAGCTCAGCCTTTGGCTGAAAGAAGAGGTCAACATTGTCACCATGGCAAAAAAAACCCTAGGAAACTGGGGAAAACTATTTGCCTGGGGCATCTACCTGTTCCTCTTTTACTCTCTTTCGGTTGCCTATCTTGTTGGCGGAAGTAATCTTTTAGGGGATGTGAGCTCTTTTTCACCCGAAGTGACAGTACTTGTCTTTGCTGCAATTTTTATCTTTTTTATTGCCCTTGGAAAAAAAATTGTCGATCCGATCAATAAGCTTTGCATTGCGGGTCTTTTTATCGCCTATTTTGCCTTCCTTTTTACTGGCATGACATCCTTGAATAGCGACCTTTTGGCACATCAAAAATGGAGCGCTATTTTCCCCGCTTTCCCCATTGCCTTTACCTCCTTTGGCTATCAAGGGACGATTCCTACACTAGCTAGCTGGATGCACTATGATGCCAAAAAAATTCGCCTCGCTATTTTGTTTGGAACATCGATCACACTTTTAGTCTACATCGCCTGGCTTTGGCTCATTTTAGGCATCGTTCCTGTAGAGGGTCCTCATGGCCTTTTAGATACGATTAAAGCGGGAAGAGATGCTGTCTATCCACTGCACTTTTTTACACAAAATTCGGCCGTGTGGATGATTGCCAGGGCATTTGCCTTTTTTGCTATCATCACCTCCTTTTTGGGAGTAGGCGTTGGCCTAGTCGATTTTTGGGCAGATGGCCTGCAGATGAAAAAAAGGGATGGAGTTGGTAAAATTGCGCTCTTGATGCTCGCCTTTTTGCCACCACTTTTTTTTGCGCTTTTTTCACAGCACATCTTTTTGAAAGCGCTTGGTCTTGCTGGCGGTTTTGGCTCGGCCCTTCTTTTAGGATTACTTCCTGTGTTGATGGTACTAGGAGCCAAATTTCATAAGAGAGTGCCACTCTTTAAGGATGCTTTTAGCTACCTTGGAAAAAAATGGGTGTTGGCCGCATTTATTGTGTTCATAGCTTTTGAAATTGTATGTGAGATCTGCTCACTCTCTTTATTTTAATGAGGATTTTTATGACAGAGGCAAAACAGCCCTATCTGCTTCAAGTAGATCACCTGAAAGGCGATCATGAAGAGGAGATTTCTGAGATAATAGACCCCGCTTTTCTTGGATTAGAAAAAAGTGACGAAGTCAAGCCAGGTGCACCTGTAAAGGTTACTGGAAAGGCCTATATTGCAGGCGACTATTTGATTTTGAATTTGCACATTGTTGCACGTTTGCATCTGCCCTGTGCGATTTGCAATGAGGAGTTTGTACTGCCTATAAATCTGGACCATTTTGTGCATGAAGAGCCGTTGGAAGAAATTTCAAAGGGCCTCTTTGATTATGGTGAGCTTATAAGAGAGACAGTACTTCTGGAAATTCCCTTTTATCCCCAGTGTGGAGGCAAAAGCTGCCTCAACCGTGAATCTTTGGAAAAATTTCTCAAAAGTAGCGAAAAGAGAGAAAAAGAGGCTCAAAATGAGGGATATCAGCCCTTTCAAAACATTGACATCTGATAGGGAAATAGATATAATACCCCAAAAATTTTAAGGTAAGTGTTCAAGGAGACTAAACAATGGCAGTACCACGTAACCGTCATTCGAATGCGAGAAAAAATTCGAAAAGATCGCACCATGCAAAAAAGCCGAAGCGCTTTTCAACCTGTGCTAATTGCGGCACCCAAAAACTTCCTCATGTGATCTGCTCTAGCTGTGGTCATTATGCTGGGCGTCAAGTGTTTGCAGAAACCCAGTAATGACAACAGGAAACAAGCATCTGATCGGCCTCGACCTTATGGGAGGCGATGTAGAGCCGCAAGTGATCTTTGATGCCGCAGTCAGTGCGGCCTCTTTGCTGCCTGATTGCCGTTTTCTGCTCTTTGCCTCACGCGAGTTTGTGAAAGAGCATGCCCATGAAAAGAGCGCGAACGTAGCTCTCTCATTTGAAGTGGCAGGGCAGCTGATCAGCATGAAAGATCGGCCAGTTGCGGCAGTCAAGGCAAAAGCTCAGTCATCTCTTGTCTTAGGCATCAAAGCGCTCAAAGAAAAAAAGATCGATGCCTTTATCTCCTGCGGCAACACCGGAGCTTTGGTGAGCGCCTCGTCGCTGTACCTGTCTCATCTTCCAAATATAAGCCGTCCAAGCCTTCTGGCTAGCTTTCCTGCCCACCATGGCACCATTGATGTGTTGGATGTTGGCGGTAACGTCTCTGCCAAAGCAGCAGATCTTGTCCAGTATGCCCATTTTGCAAGCTGCTATCGAGCCATACGGCATGCTCACCATAAGCCGAAAGTGGCACTTTTAAATATTGGTGTCGAATCAGAAAAGGGAACGCGTGAGCTAAAAGAGGCTTACAAGGTGCTTGTTGGGATGAAAGAGGCTCCATTTACCTTTGTAGGTAATGTGGAGGGTAAAGATGTATTTACAAGTGGCATTGATGTGCTTGTAACGAGCGGCTTTGCCGGCAATATCTTTTTAAAGACAGCCGAAGGCATTGCGCTTTTTGTGTTAACGTCAGCTGCAAAAAAAATTCAGGAAAAAGAGGCCACAGGTGGCGCTAAAGAGGTCCTTGCAGCCATTTTACAAGAGCTGAAGACAGAACTTAGTTATGAAGCGTCACGTGGCGCTCTTGTGGCAGGTGTCGATGGCATTGTCATCAAATGTCATGGCCATTCATCTAAGCGCGCCCTTATCAATGCGATCTCTGGCGCAAGAGAGCTTCTGCAGGTAGATCTCATCGAAAAGCTGCGCGCCTCACTATAACAAAGCGGCGTCAAGCTACATACACATCAAGATAAAACAGGATTTTTAGCGGCAGAACAGGATATGTATGATCGGCTACGCCGGCATGATATGCAGGATAAGCTCACAAGCCACTTTTGTAGGGTTTTTGATGATTTTTTATTGTTTTAGTTTTGTCTTTTATTTGCCTATAAAAATTGTACTTGTTGTAAGTATAGCCTAGCTTCGACGCGAAGCGTCGAGAAGTTATCCTGTAAATCTTGTGGTGGCTCACCTGTTTTTATCTGTGTTAGCGAGATCTATAGTGCATTTTTTAGCTGTTCTTGTGCCTCTTCGATGGGCTGCTCTTCTGTGAATTGCAGAGGTGTGCTTATGGTGACAACTACCTTGGAAAAGGGAAGCGGAATGCAGAACTTATCCCAAGTATCTAGGCGAAAGGCGCGTGTAGCGTGCCATTTCATGGCAAAAACGAGCGCGCGGCTTTTAGAGGCAGAAAAAATAATCCCTGGTTTTACCTCGTAGCAAGGGCCACGTGGGCCATCTGGTGTGATCACTAGAATGCGCTTTTCTAAGAGGATTTTTATACTCTCTTTCAATGCCTGCACGCGTCCCTTATGCCCCACTCTGAGCACTTCAGCCTGGTGGTATGTTTCAGCAAAGGCTGCCGGCAGCTCGCCATCGCGGCTATTACTGATCAGAACTGTAAACTTATTTTCAGGGATCAGCCGATTTAAAAAAGGCGCTACAAGGAGCAGTTGATTGTGCCAAAACGCGATGATCAGCGGCGGGCGATCTTTCCTTTTTGTAGCTTCCTGGAGTGCTTTCAGGCCGCGAATTTCAATGCGTAAAGTTGCAAAAAGAAGCGATACAAAAATTCGGATGAAAAAGCCCACAATTTTAAAGATAACACCCGATTTTGTGAAACGAGAGAGAAAGTGTATTTTTTTACGTTTCATA
>Ga0364909_10092_pt1 | contig 36223 bp, 26 predicted proteins | sample SorcelJu500001C3_3_FD_206966 | JGI IMG/M metagenome (GOLD analysis project Ga0364909, IMG submission 206966) | Enriched cells from Trout Bog Lake Hypolimnion, Wisconsin, USA - BchlTB.June25.5000.01.C3 | ecosystem: Environmental > Aquatic > Freshwater > Lake > Hypolimnion/Profundal zone | place... | reverse complement strand
TGATTAATGGTGCAGACACCGCGTTTGTTTTGGCGGCGGCAGGGCTGGTATTGCTCATGACGCCTGGGCTAGCTTTGTTTTATGCAGGAATGGTGCGGAGCAAAAATGCACTCGGGACCATCATGCAGAGCCTTATTCTGATTTCATTGATTTCGCTGGAATGGGTGTATCTCGGGTATTCAATGTCGTTTGGCCCAGATCTCAACGGTCTCATTGGCGATTTATCCTGGGTGGCCCTGAAGGGAGTGACCAGTGCGCCCAGCGCCACCTATGCCACAACGATTCCGCAGACGGTGTTCATGATCTACCAGTGCATGTTTGCGGTGATCACCCCGGCTTTGATTGCCGGTGCTTTTGCCGAGCGAGTTCGTTTTCCGGCATTTGTCGCGTTCAGTCTTCTTTGGGCTGTCTTGGTTTACAATCCAGTCTGTCACTGGGTATGGGGCAGCGGCGGTTGGCTGGCGAAAATGGGAGTGCTCGATTTTGCCGGTGGCCTGGTGGTTCACGCAACCTGCGGGGTGGCGGCCTTGGCCGCGGTGCTGGTGATCGGACCGCGCAAAGGCTATGGACATGCCAGTTTTATGCCGCACAATCTACCCATGACCATGTTGGGCACGGGTTTGCTCTGGTTCGGATGGTTCGGCTTTAACGGCGGCAGTGCTCTTGCTGCCAATGAGGTGGCTGCGACCGCCTTTGTCGCCACCCATCTGGCGGGGATGTCCGGGATGGCTATGTGGACGCTGATGGAATGGGTCAAGTTGGGGAAACCCACCACCCTCGGTGCCGCCTCCGGGGCTATTGCGGGTCTGGCGACAATCACCCCTGCCGCAGGTTTTGTTGGACCGAATGCCGCGATTGCTATAGGGTTGATTGCAGGTGTTGTCTGTTATTTTGCAGTCAACGTAAAAAGCAGGTTCAAATTCGACGATTCTTTGGACGTGGTCGGTATACACGGCGTTGGTGGCGTTACCGGGACCATCCTCCTGGGAGTTTTTGCCTCCAAATCGGTGAACCCCGCCGGTGTTGATGGATTGCTGGCCGGGAACAACGCCCAACTTGTCCTGCAGTTGGTTGGCGTCGTTGTGGTCTGTGGCTATGCCTTCGTAGTCAGCTGGATCATTCTTAAAGGCCTCGATATGGTTATGGGGTTGCGGATCAGTGAAGAGGCCGAACATCAGGGGCTTGATTTTACGGAGCATTCGGAAACAGCCTATAATTAACTCCAAAAAAGAGAGCAGGCCCAAGCAAATAGCTGTCTTCTATCTCTGCATATCGCGAACCATCCCCAGGGATGAACATGAGGCTGGATCGAACGGTACTTTATTGAGGAATGAGTCATGAAAAAAATTGAGGCAATAATCAAACCTTTCAAACTGGACGAGGTGAAGGATGCCTTGAATGCCATCGGCATCAAAGGGATGACGGTGACCGAAGTCAAGGGCTACGGTCGACAAAAAGGGCATACGGAAGTGTATCGGGGAGCGGAGTATGTCGTTGACTTTATCCCCAAAATTAAATTAGAGATCATTATTCAGGAAGAGCAGGTAGATCAAGTGCTTGATACGATCATCAAGGTGGCAAGAACCGGGAAGATCGGCGACGGCAAAATTTTTGTTTTGCCGGTGGAGCGGGTTATCCGCGTACGGACAGGGGAGACCGGCAGCGAGGCTGTGTAATGGCGGGAACGCTGCGAGCGCAACAGGAAGTGCTGACTGAGGCGTGGCGGCAGGGGCTCAGCGGTCAGGAGATTCTGCATCGTTGCGCCACATTGGTGGACACGTTTATCGTCAACCAATTCAACAATTCAGCCGCAGTACAAGAGGCGCGGGGATCGATCGCGGTTATAGCCCTGGGCGGGTATGGCCGCCGTGAGTTTTTTCCCTATTCGGATATTGATCTGTTGCTCTTGCATGATTGGTGGGCGAAAAAATCGATGCAGGCGGTGGCCGAATCTCTCCTCTACCCGCTGTGGGATGAAGGATTTGAAGTCGGTCAGAGTGTACGCGGCGTCAAGGATGCCGTGCAGTTCGCCCTGGATGATTTTCATTTTCAGGTAGCGCTTTTGGATGCGCGACTGCTTGTCGGCTCCCAAGCGCTCTTTGACAACCTACGTGCACGGTATACCAAGAAGGTCTTTGATGGCCGTCGTCATGAATTTGCCCGGACCATGGAGACTTTCAAGTTGGAACGCTGGCAGAAATACGGCAGCCACACCTATTTGCTGGAGCCCCACATCAAGGAGGGCAAAGGGGGGTTGCGCGATATCCAGGCTATGCTCTGGGTGGCTAAAGGGGTTTTTGGTCTTCAGGATTTGGATGCGGTCCAGGCGTCTGGGATGCTCGAAGCTGCAAACCGCCAGGCATTTGAAAACTCGTGGTCCATGCTGGCCAAGATCAGAAATCGTCTCCATCTGCTCTGCCGTCGAAAAAGCGATCATCTGATTTTCGAATTGCAGCAGGAAGTGGCCGAATCCTTCGATTACCGGGACGAAGGGGGCATGCTTGGAGTCGAGCACTTCATGCGGGATGTCTACAGCCATCTCCAGACTATTTCCGTAGTTACTGACCTGTTCTTTGAACACGTCCATGAAGTTCTGGGCTTGACTACCGGCTCGGCAGTGGAACAGCAGTTGGAACGCGCCATCGTTACTCGCAGCGGAACGGTGCGGCTGACCTCTGTGGATGATTTGGAGGAGCGCCCCTATCTGCTCCTGCGGCTTTTTTTGCAGGCCGGACGGACAGGCCTGCCGCTCCATCATCGTACGCGGCAGATCGTCACCAGCCATCTCCATCTTGTGGATGACCATTTTCGCTCATCAAAGCGGGCGGCCAGGATATTCATTGAACTCCTGACCCAGACAGAGATAGTTTTTCCGGTGATCGAAACCATGCTTGCCACCGGCCTGTTGACGCGCTATATCCCCGAATTTGCCGGAGTGGAATCGTTGGCCCAGCATGATCTCTATCACCTCTATACCGTGGATCGGCATCAGTTGCAGACTGTGGCTGAACTGACCCGGCTGCGTCAGGGCATGGGCGAGGTGTTTGCAGAGATTGAAGAGGTCGAGGTCCTTTTTCTCGCTGCCCTGTTGCACGATATTGGCAAAGGCAAGCAGGCTGATCATTCGGTCCTGGGTGCCGACATGGCCGCGGGGATCGGCCGGCGTTTGCGGCTTTCGGAGAAGGCCTGTGAAACTCTGGGGTTTCTCATCCGCTACCATCTTTTCCTGCCGGAAAACGCCATGCGCCGCGATTTCAGTGACCGCGAGTTCATCCGGCAGGCAGCGGAACTGATCGGTGATGACCAACGTTTGACCATGCTCTATCTGCTGACCATTGCCGATTCCAAGGCCACGGGACCGTCGGCTTGGTCGGATTGGAAGTCCAGCCTGCTCTCCGAGCTGTATTTGAGCATTAAGTCCTGCCTGGGTGTTGAATGTCATCTTGCCACCGGCGAGCGGGAAGATGAAGACCAGGGCGTGCGCTGGCTTCGTGAACAGATTCTGGCCAAACTTGATGGCCAGCCGGCCCGGATCGAAATCGCAACCCTGCCGGCCGAGTATCTGATGAGTTTTAGTCTGGATGTGGTGTGTCGGCATCTCCGGATTCATGGCGAACAGATCGCGCGACTTCGGCAACAGATCTTACTGTTTCCGGAATCAGGAGATCACTCATGGTCGCTGTTGATCATGGGCCCGGACAAGGTGGGGCTGCTGGCTAAATTCTGTGGTGTGTTGGCCCTGCATAACCTCACGGTGTTATCGGCGCAGATCTTTACCTGGCCGGACAACACCGTGGTCGATGTCCTTGAGGTCGTACCGGCAACGTTCCGGACCTTTGAGGAGCTCGATTGGCTCGCGGTGGAACGGGATTTGAATCTGGCCATCAATTATCGCCTTGATGTCGGCTATCAGCTTCACCAGAAAATGCATCCCCAAGCGTATGGCGGCCCACCCCGGCAGGTGCAGCAGTTGGAGCGGAAGGTGATCATCGACAATCAGACGTCGCAGTCCTATACCCTGATCGAGGTCTATGGTGGTGATAGTCGGGGGGTTTTGTACCAGCTAACCCAAACCTTGGCCGATTTCGGTCTGGCTATTCATCGAGCCAAGATCGCCACCGAGGTTGAGCAGTTGATCGACGTATTTTATGTCAAGACCACCGCGGACGGCAAGCTGACTGAGCCGGCGGCAGTGGAGAAGGTGCGCATGACCTTGATGCACATCATCGGTGCGGAGGAGGCGGAACCCGAAACCGCCAACTTGCCGCACCAACCTTAGGAGCAACAGGATCCGGCAACGGCCGGGTTTTTTATCGATCCACAAACTAACTACCAAACTGTAGTAATCATCATCTTCAACACTTTATGGAGCGTGCACTATGAGTGGAATCCAGGCCCGTCTGAACGCCATTTCGGCAATCATCAACTACCAGCCATCCCATGCCCCCCTGAATTTCAGTGAAACCAAACCCACCGACGTGTTTGGATCCAACGTCTTCAGTGACAAGGTCATGAAGGAACGTCTGCCCAAGCATGTCTACAAGTCGTTGAAGAAAACCATCGACTTTGGCGAGAAGCTGGACGCCTCCCTTGCCGACGTGGTCGCCAACGCCATGAAGGACTGGGCGATCGAGAAGGGCGCCACCCATTTCACCCATGTCTTCTACCCTCTGACCGGCCTTACCGCTGAAAAGCACGACGCCTTCCTGGTTCCCGACGGCGACGGCGGCGCCATGGCCGAGTTCTCCGGCAAGATGCTCATCCAGGGCGAGCCCGACGCCTCCAGCTTCCCCTCCGGCGGACTGCGCGTCACCTTCGAAGCCCGCGGCTATACAGCCTGGGACGTCACCAGCCCGGCCTACCTCCTTGCCAATCCCAACGGCACCTTCCTCTGCATCCCCACCGCCTTTGTCTCCTGGACCGGAGAGGCCCTCGATAAAAAGACTCCGTTGCTGCGTTCCCTCCAGGCTCTGAACAAGCAGGCCAAGCGCGTGCTGGGTCTCTTCGGCGTCAACACCAAGCTCCCCGTAGGCTCCTACGCCGGTCCCGAGCAGGAATACTTCCTGGTTGACCGCAACTTTGTCTTCTCCCGTCCTGACCTGCTCATCGCCGGCCGTACCCTCTTCGGTGCTCCCTCCGCCAAGGGCCAGGAGTTCGAGGACCAGTACTTCGGCGTCATCCCCCGCCGTGTGCTCTCCTTCATGATGGAAGTCGAGCATGAGCTCTTCAAGCTGGGTGTGCCGGTCAAGACCCGCCACAACGAGGTCGCCCCCGGCCAGTTCGAAATCGCCCCCATCTATGAGTCCGGCAACTTGGCCACCGACCACAACCAGCTGGTCATGACCACCCTGCGCTCCGTGGCCAAACGCTACGGCATGATCTGTCTGCTGCATGAGAAGCCCTTCGCCGGTATCAACGGCTCGGGCAAGCATCTCAACTACTCCCTGGGCAACGCGGAACTGGGCTGCCTTTTCGATCCGGGTGACACCCCGCACTCCAATGCCCAGTTCCTGGTCTTCTGCGCCGCTGCCATCCGTGCTCTGCACAAGCATGGCGCCCTGCTGCGCGCCACTGTGGCTTCCGCCTCGAACGACCATCGCCTGGGTGCCAACGAGGCTCCGCCAGCCATCATGAGTGCTTACCTGGGCGAGCAGCTCAGCGACGTGTTCGAGCAGATCAAGAAGGGCGAGGTCAAGGGATCCAAGACCAAGGGCATCATGAACATCGGCGTCGATACCCTGCCGCCGCTGCCCATGGATCCGGGCGACCGCAACCGCACCAGCCCGTTTGCCTTCACCGGCAACCGCTTCGAGTTCCGTGCCGTGGGCTCCTCCCACTCCATCGCCGGTGCCCAGGTGGCCCTGAACACGATGATGGCGGAATCCCTCGATTACGTGGCAACCGAACTGGAGAAGTTGGGCAAAGTGAACAAAACCCAGTTCAACGAAGGCGTGCAGAAGCTGCTCCAGAAAATCATGAAGGAGCACGATGCCGTTATTTTCAACGGCGACGGCTATTCCGAGGCCTGGCACAAGGAAGCTGCCAAGCGCGGACTGCCCAACCTGAAGAGCACCCCTGAGGCCCTGCCCGTGCTGACCAGCAAGGACGTGGTTGCCCTTTTCACCAAGTACGGCGTCCTTTCTGAGGCTGAACTGAAGAGCCGCCAGGAAATCTACCTGGAGCAGTACGTCAAAACCATCGCCACCGAGGCTAACCTGGTGATCCGCATGGCCCGCACCGTGATCTTCCCGGCTGCCATGCGCTACCAGGGACAGCTGGCCGAGACCTGCGCCAGTCTTAAGGCCATCGGTCACGATTTCAAGATGGCCACCCTCGAAGATGTCACCGCCAAGCTGCGCGATATGCAGGCCGAGGTGGACAAGCTGGAGAAACTTACCGCCCACGAGGGCGGCGACACCCTGGCCCACGCCACATACATGTGCGAGAAGGTGCTTCCCGCCATGCTGGCGGTGCGCGGTTACGCCGACACCCTGGAGTCTGTGGTGGCTGACGATCTGTGGCCGCTGCCCTCCTACCAGGAGATGCTCTTTATCCGCTGATCCCGGATTCATCACGAAAGCGTTTAAGGCCGCTCCCAGTAAGGGGCGGCCTTTTTCTTTCCCGCAAGACGTAAGCCGCAGTCATTTACCCCTCGTCAGCCAAGCCTCGACGCCAACCCCGCCGAATCTGCCGGCTTCATCCCGTCCAGCTCATTAGCCAGAGCCAGATGGTGTTCACACCCACAGCCCTTCTTGGTGATCGACCTGCTGGCGCAACTCTCGTATTGTCTCTGCTGGTTATGCGTTTTTCGTATATTGATCTTTTCCCAGTTCAAGATTATACACGAATCAGGTTCAGTGCTGTGTTTGCGGTTTTCAGGCCTCGGTGATTCAGGGAACCCTTCGCCAGCATCAAGCTGTTCTTTAGCAAGGACGGCATGTCATCTGGCCAGAATTATTGGGATATCCGCGTTTGGAGTGTCATAATATCTTTCCCGGGAGTCACGTTGAAAGTGACAGCCTGAGCTTTTTTCCTGCGTTACCGACCTCCTTGCCGACACCCTCAACACGGGGATTGGCAAGGTGCAGAATGGTATGCGCTCCACCTCTCATACCATTAGCAAAAGCAGCTCTATATACTACTCAGCAAAATTGAGATGAATCCCCGCACAAACGGGCATTGCCATAAAAAGTTTATCCTGTCTTCCACCGTAGAGGTAAGTGCTGAGATAAGGCGCTTGGGCAATGTATCTGGCTGAGTTTCATACAGAGCCATCTTGGCAAAAGACAGCTGTTTTGATCACTTGCCGAATTTTGTTATCGTTGCAATTGCCGGTTTCAGCTGCAGGCCATGGTTGATCGGTTGGCCTCAGGAGCACTTCAAACTCAGCCGATTCCTCAGCATCTGCTGACCTTGGCTGCAGTTCGTTGATAATCAGAATACACAAAGGACAAGGAGGAAAGTTATGACACGTGACGAAATTCTGAAAATAATTAAGGAAAAAAATGTGAATTTTTTCCGGCTCCAGTTTGTTGATATTTTCGGCTACATGAAAAATATCGCCATTCCCCGCAGCCAGATCGAAAAAGCCCTGGACGGGCAGATCATGTTTGACGGCTCCTCCATTGAGGGTTTTGTCCGGATCAACGAGTCCGATATGTATCTCAAACCGGACTACAGCACCTTTACCCTGCTACCCTGGCGTGAGAAAGCAGGAAGCAATGCGGCCCGCATCATCTGCGACGTCTATAAACCAGATGGCACCCCTTTTGTCGGTTGCCCGCGGAACAACCTCAAGCGGGTCCTGGCCGATGCCAAAAAACTTGGGTACACCATGAATGTGGGCACCGAATGCGAGTTTTTCCTGTTCAGGCGTGATGAAGATGGTTGTGCCACTACCATCACCGATGACGTCACCGGCTATTTCGATGTTGAACCCGATGATTCCGGTATTGATTGCCGTCGCAAGATCATCGAGACCCTGGAGAACATGGGATTTGAGATTGAGGCCTCGCATCACGAGGTTGCCGAAGGACAGCACGAAATCAATTTCAAGTATGCCGATGCCCTGACCGCCGCTGATAACACCATCACCTTTAAGTGGGTGGTCCGTTCGATCGCTGCTGAATTTGGCCTGCACGCCACCTTTATGCCCAAACCCGTCTTCGGCATTAACGGTTCCGGTATGCACACCAATCAATCCTTGTTCAATCTTGACGGTACTAACGCTTTTTTCGATGAGAAAGGCCCGCTACAATTGAGCCAAGTTGCCTATAAGTACATTGCCGGGATTATGAAAAACGCCCGCGGATTCTGTGGGGTCACCAATCCGCTGGTCAATTCCTACAAGCGCCTGGTTTCCGGTTATGAAGCCCCGGTATATGTTGCCTGGTCTGCCTCCAACCGCTCCGCCCTTATCCGTATCCCTGCCTCCCGCGGCATGGGGACCCGGACTGAGGTGCGCTGCCCGGATCCGACCTGCAACCCGTATCTGGCCTTTGCCCTCATGCTGAATTCCGGTCTCGACGGTGTTAAAAATAACCTGCCGGTGCCGGATTCAGTCAATGTCGATATTTTCGAAATGACCCCAGCGGAGAAAGAGGAAGCCGGCATTGCCAGCCTGCCGGCAAACCTTTTAGAAGCCATTGAGGTACTCAGGGCGAATCCGATTGCCGAGGAAGCCCTTGGTTCGCATATTTTCGAGAAGTATATTGAAGGCAAGGAAAAAGAGTGGGATTCCTTCCGGACTGCGGTCACCGATTGGGAATTGGACAATTACCTGAGCAACTATTGAACAGACCTCTCGTCTGATCCTATCCGCCCAAGGGCGTCCCGCAAGGGCCGCCCTTTTTTATTTTACTCCTACGGTGAGCAGTTCGGGAACTGAATTCCCCAATGTTGCAGAATTTTTCGTTTCACCTCTGTAAATCGCTGGTCAGGTCGACCAATTCCTTTTCCAGGAGAGTTTCCTTTTCCAGGAGCAGTTTGGCGCAGCGTTCCAAGACAGTCCGGTTGGTGTCCATGATGCGATAGGCCATGGCAAAGGTGTCATCCATGATCTTTCGTACTGAAGTGTCGATCTGCTGAGCGGTGCTGTCGCTGATCTGGCAACCGTTAACACCGGGACCATGGGGGCCGAGATAAGTCGGTTGATTTTCTTCATAGACGACAAAGCCGATGGCCGGGTCCATGCCATAGCGGGTGACCATGTTGCGGGCAATGTCCGTGGCCTTGGCGATATCATCGGAGGCCCCGGTGGAGAGATGATCGAAAATGAGTTTTTCCGCAGCCCGGCCGCCCAGCAGTACCGCAATTTTATGTTCCAGCTCTTCTTTGGTCATGAGGAAACGATCTTCCGTCGGTCGTTGCAGGGTGTAGCCCAGCGCCCCTATCCCCCGGGGAATAATTGATATTTTATAGACCGGATCGGTCCCCGGAAGGGTCAGGGCCACCAGGGCGTGACCAATTTCATGGTAGGCGACGATCTCTCGCTCCCTAGGGTTGAGCAGGCGATTTTTCTTTTCCAGGCCGGCGACAATTCGCTCAATCGCCTGGGTGAAGTCTTCCATGCAGACCGCAGTGGCCTGACGACGGGTGGCCAGCAGAGCCGCCTCGTTGACCAGATTAGCGAGATCGGCCCCTGAAAAACCGGTTGTCAGATCAGCCACCTGACTGGCATCGACATCGATACCCATCTGGATTTTTTTCATGTGCACCTGGAGGATGGCGATGCGGCCGAGTTTGTCGGGCCGGTCGACCAAGACCTGCCGGTCGAAACGGCCGGCCCGCAACAGGGCGGGGTCGAGCACCTCCGGCCGGTTGGTAGCGGCCAGGAGCACCAGGCCGCTGGTCGGATCGAAACCGTCCAGTTCCACCAGCAGCTGGTTGAGGGTCTGTTCCCTCTCATCGTTGCCCCCCAACCCGGCCGCGGTGCGCGAACGGCCCAAGGCGTCGAGCTCATCGATAAAGATGATAGCAGGAGCTGACTTGCGCGCCTGATCGAAGAGATCCCGGACCCGGGCCGCCCCGACGCCCACGAACATTTCCACAAATTCAGAGCCGCTGATCGAGAAGAAGGGGACATTGGCTTCACCGGCAACGGCCCGGGCCAATAGAGTCTTCCCTGTGCCCGGCGGACCGACCAGGAGAACGCCCTTGGGCATCCGCGCCCCGAGTTTGCCATAGGCATCGGGCGCTTTGAGAAAATCGATAATTTCCTGTAATTCCGCCTTGCTTTCTTCAACCCCGGCGACATCGTCAAAGGTGACGCCGGTCTGGCTTTCCACATAGACTTTGGCTTTGGATTTGCCGATGTTCATGAAACCGCCGCCCAGTCCCTGTTTATCACCGAATTTTCGAAAGATAAAAATCCAAATGCCGAAAAATACCAGAGCAGGAATGATCCAGGAAAGGAGGGTCACCAGAAATTTGCTCTCATACATCTGGGTAAACGGCACATTATATTTCGAAAGGTATTCAGCCAGTCGCGGATCGACCCGATTGGCGACAATGATCTTCTTGCCGCTTTCATCGGTTTCCTTGAGTTCGCCGACAATGAAATTTTCCCGTATGGTCAGTTCCGCCACCTTGCCCTGTTGCAGAAGCGTTTCAAGCTGGCTGTACGGAACCGCTTCGATGCTCTGCTGCTCAACCCACATTTCGTGAATGATCAGGATGCCGAAAACCGCAAAAATCGCAAAAATCACATTGTACTTATGTTTGTTTTCCATAGAGAGCGGTATTCTTTTGAAGAAGGGGATGAGGGCAGATCATTATCATTATAGTAAATGATAACTATGCACAGGGTTTGAGGCCAGGGAAACCGGTGTGCGTATCCTTGAACGCGGATACCATTGACTCCTTTTGTCAGCAGGTAGTCGGCCGTCATAATCCCTGAAATCCGGAGGCAAACAGGGCCGAGCGTCCCTTGCCAGAGGCCGCGGGGTTTCAGTGCAGTTTTTTATTTATGTGGTGGAGGGTCGTTTCTTTGATAATATTGATGAGTTTTGAATCGGGAGCGTATGCTTCTTCGGTAAACACCTCCTGAAACTCGGGCAGGGCGTCCAGCAACAGCACCTGAAAGCTCTCTGGTTCTTCGATCTTCAGCGTGCCGGGCTCCACGGGAATAATGGCCGCTACTTTAACGGAAATCTCGCCATCCAGGCGTTTGAATGCGGTGATAAGGGTACATCGTCCTTGTCCTTGATCTGTTTGCGATGATGCGTTTTTGTAAGCCTCGGCTCTGCCGGCCAATTCATGAATAACTGAAGTGAGCGCCCCCTCGGGACCTGGAAAAAATTGACCTTTGGCAAAAACGTTGGCAACGACCGTGGCCAGTTCGCCCGTCTCAATTTGTTGCATGCTGCGCTGCGTGAAGGACATTATTTCCGCACTTTCGGGGACAATGGCGCGCTGTTGTTCGCCGACGACATAGATATATCGATCTGCTTGCTGGGTGCTCACGGATTTTGTTCTCCCTGTGATCACGAGAAAATAAATTGGCCGGCATCGACCCTGTCTTTTCCTTCCTTACCATATTGTCCTGATTTTGGGGACCACTATCACCGCTTAGCAACTGACTGCTTACTGATCACCATGTTCAGTTGAAAATATCAGGGTTGCTTTCTGATCGTGGCTCTGCTGATGTTGTATTGCTGGACAGGAGTCCTTTCGGAAAGGGTGGAGATAAGCCAAGATCGAGGCAAAAAGAGCCTGATTCCCTGCATGTTCAAGCCCCGCAATAACCGCTTATGCTCCATGCCAAAGGACTGCGAAATAATGGCAGATTGTTCCCGCAAGTACAAATAAATGCCAGATCAGGTGACCATAGCGCAGCCGTGAATCATATGCAAAAAAGATCACGCCAACTGTGTACGCCAAGCCTCCTCCAAGTAGCCAGAAAAAGCCCGCCGTTGATCCTCTTGCTAGTAACGGATTGATGGCGATGACCATAACCCATCCCATCAACAAATAAAGACCGGTGGATAAAACGGGATGGGAAAGCTTTGCAAATACTTTGAGCATAACCCCGGCAATGGCGAGCCCCCAAATAATCCCGAAAAGGGACCATCCCCAGGCACCATAGAGAATACCGAGTGTGAATGGTGTGTATGTCCCCGCAATTAGGAAAAAAATTGCGGCATGCTCTATAATCTGAAAAATGCGTTTAGCTCTGCTGACTGGTAGGGCGTGGTAGAGGGTGGAGGCGAGGTAAAGAAGAATGGTGGTTAAGGAAAAGATACTTGTGCCGACAATGAAGGCAGTACTGCCGAGGTGTGATGCATGAATAATAAGAAATGGAGTTCCGACAATAGCAGCAATGAGCCCGAAACCATGACTAATACTGTTGGCAATCTCTTCCCCTTGTGATTGATCTCGCATATATCCTTAAAGGGCGTTCAATTCTGTGTCAGTCAGCTTCAAGCTGATATATTCAGCGCAACAAGGAGAACTGACATGACCCAGGAAAACCATAACTTCGATTTTTCAGCAGCCCTGAAAGCCCTCCAGGAAGGCAAGCCGCTTCTGGGCAAGGGAGACATCCTCACCTTATTAATCAAAAATCTCACTGCAACCTCCCTTGAAGGCGAGTCGGATTCCCCTTTCGGCCAACAAATCACTGCCAACCCGTCGCAACGGGAGCATAGAAACAATAAAAACCTTAAATGGTAACTTTGAGTTACATACTCCCCTGAGACCGTAACGGGACCCTTTCTCTCCGACTGGTCAAAACCACCAGGCCAGCCTGAGCATCAGTATCAATAAAATTATCCATACGGTTAAAGAATGGCAAGCCCGGCTGGGTGTTAAACCAAGCATCACAGTCTCTCTGTAAAAGGGGCAGGCGCTGCCGGATCGACACGTGCTGCGGGAAAGAGATCGCTGGAAGCTCTGCGCGGAGGAAAGGGCAGGGGTAACTGGCAGCGCCGCAGGACGTTGCGCTCTTTTTCATTGAAGAGGTTGGAAACCGTAACCCCCAGCAGACGGACTTTCCTCCTGCCCGCCTCGGTCGCTGCCAGCAGTCGGGGCAACTGGGCGAGCATCTCGGCTGCGCCCCAAAAACCGAGGGGGGAAGTGCAGGAGCGAGTGATGGTGGTGAAATCGCTGTACCGGACTTTGAGGGACAGGGTCCGGCCGCCGGTCTTTTTCTGTGCCAGGAGCAGGGCCAACTGGTGCACCAGGCCGGAGACGACGACCAGCACTTGACCGTACTCGAGAATATCCTCGGCAAACGTGGTTTCGGTACCGATGGATTTGCGGATTCTGGTGGGCTCCACCGGGCGGGTGTCGTGCCCACGGGCAATATCGTAAAAGAAGTGGCCGGTTTTACCGAACAATGTCACCAGGTCCTGCCGGGAAAAGCGGAGCAGATCGCCCCCGGTGAGAATCCCCAGGGCCTGCATCTTTTTTTCGGTGACCTCGCCGACTCCGTAAAATTTACCGACCGGCAGGGTGCGGATAAAGGCCAGGGCCTGTTCTGGAGGGATCACAGTGAGACCGTTCGGTTTATTGTGGCCGGAGGCGATTTTGGCCAGGAATTTATTGCAGGAAACACCGGCAGAGGCGGTCAGCCCGGTTGTCTCGCGGATCGTCTGGCGGAGCGCCTGGGCAATCCGGGTGGCCGACGGTTCCTTTTGATGGTTGCAGGTGACATCAAGAAAGGCCTCGTCCACGGAGAGCGGTTCCACCAGCGGGGTGTACTGATAGAAAAGGGTCATGATTTCTCGTGAGACCTGCTGATACTGCTCCATCCGCGGTTTGAGGAAAACGGCGCGGGGACAGAGGTGCTGGGCCTTGGCACAGGCCATGGCCGAGTGTATGCCGAAGGTGCGGGCCTCGTAGGAGCAAGCGGCGACCACTCCCCGTCCCCGGGGGTCGCCGCCGACAATAACGGGTTGCCCTCGCAGTTCGGGATGGTCCCGTTGCTCGACCGAGGCAAAGAAGGCGTCCATATCAAGGTGGATGATTTTCCGGGACAGGGGCATGGCGGACAAACAGGTCTTGAGGGTGGTTCGGGTTTCCGATCAACATTGACGCAGGCAGCCCTGGCGGCTATTATCGGGCCAGACAATTGGTTATGGTGCCAACGTTAATGTATACAATACGTGCCATGGCAGGGAAACAGGCAAATGCATGGGCCGGTCGGGAAGGAGCATTTTCGGCGGCAACCTGCTGTCTGGTCTCTCAAGGAAATTCTGCAATCCCCTATCAGCTAAAAGAAAAAGGAGTGGTGTGATGTCCAGTACGCTGGGAACCCTGTACCGGGTGACGACTTTTGGTGAATCGCACTGCAAGGGAGTTGGGGCCATTGTCGACGGCTGCCCGCCGGGAATGGAACTGACCGAGGCCGATATCCAGCCGCAGTTGTCGCGTCGGCGACCGGGTCAGAGTGATCTCACCACCCCCCGCCAGGAGGCCGACCAGGTCACCATCTATTCGGGAACCGAATTCGGCCGGACCTTGGGAACCCCGATCATGCTTCTGATCAACAATAAAGACCAGCGTCCCCAGGATTACGGCGAGATGAGTCGGATTCCGCGCCCTTCCCATGCCGACTACACCTACCAGATGAAGTACGGTATCCGGGCTTCGAGCGGCGGCGGCCGGTCCAGTGCCCGCGAGACCATCGGCCGGGTGGCCGCCGGTGCCATTGCCGAAAAATGGTTGCGCCAGACCTATGGCATCGAGATCGTCGCCTGGGTGAGCGCGGTCGGCGATATCGAATCCCCGGTGATTGACCTCGCGCACATCAGCCGGCCCGAGGTGGATGCCCAGCTTGTCCGTTGCCCGGATATTGCCACGGCGGAGCGCATGCAGGCACGCATCAAGGAGGTCCTTGAGGCCAAAGACTCCATTGGCGGCATCCTCACCTGCGTCTGCCGCGGGGTGCCCATTGGTCTGGGCGAACCGATCTTTGACAAACTCGAGGCCCGGCTGGCCCAAGCCATGCTTTCCCTGCCCGCCACCAAGGGTTTTGATATCGGCTCCGGCTTTGCCGGCACCCGGATGCGTGGTAGTCAGCATAACGACCCTTTTGTCAAAAAAGGGGCGCAACTGGGAACGCGGACCAACTTCAGCGGCGGCGTTCAGGGCGGGATCAGCAATGGTGAACCCATTGTCTTCCGGGTGGCGTTCAAGCCGGTGGCCACCATTGGCATGGTCCAGGATACCGTTGATTTCAATGGCACGGAGGTGGTGCTGGAGGCCAAAGGACGGCACGATCCCTGCGTGGTGCCGCGGGCGGTCCCGATCGTCGAAGCCATGGCCGCCCTGGTATTGATGGATATGACCTTGCAGCAGCGGGCCCGCCAGGGCGGCATACCGCTTTGAGCGGATGGTGCGGCGAGGGTATGGCCGGCGATCCTGCCTCCATCCTGATTGTCGAGGATTCCCGGATCAATCGGAAAATTCTCACCAATTTGCTGGAAAAGGAAGGGTGCCGGATACGTGCCGCCGAACACGGCAGAGAGGCCCTGGCCCTGCTGCAGGAGGAGAAGCCGGACCTGATTGTTCTTGATGTCCTCATGCCGGAGATGAACGGCTTGGAATTGTGCCGACGGCTCAAACAGGAAGCGGCTACCCGAGATATTCCGGTTATTTTTATCTCCTCACTGGATGATACCACTGATAAGCTCAATGGTTTTGAGGCTGGCGCCGTCGATTATATTACCAAACCGTTCCATCCCGCCGAGGTATTGGCCAGAATCAATACCCATCTCAAACTCTGCCTCCTGCAACGGCAACTGGCGGAAAAAAATCGGCTGCTCGCCGTGGAGAAACAGAAATTCGAGGCCGTGCTGCGCAACGTGCTGCCGGCACGGGTGGCGCGGGAACTCATGGAAAAGGGCTGCTGCACTCCCCAATACTTTCCTGAGGTCACCGTTTGTTTCGTTGATATTGTCCAGTTCACCGCAGTGGCTGCTACCCTCGAACCCGAGGTTTTGATCCGGGAACTCAATACCCTGTTCACCGCCTTTGACCGGATCGCCGAAGCTCATTGCTGCGAACGGATGAAGACCATTGGCGATGCTTATCTCTGTGCCTGCGGCCTTCCCGAGGCCAAAGAACACCATGTCCGAGCCACGGCGGATGCCGCCCTGGCAATGATCGCCTATCTGACCGAGCGCAACCGGTCGGCTCGTCTGCAATGGCAGGTGCGGGTTGGCATCCATACCGGGCCGGTGGTAGGCGGCATTGTCGGCACTAAAAAATATCTCTATGACATCTTCGGCGATACCGTCAACATCGCCGCCCGGCTGGAAGGACTTTCCGCACCCATGCGTATCAATGTCTCGGCCGAGGTCTATCAAGTGCTGCACAGCGATTTCGTGTTTGCCTGTCCCCTTGTCGTGGAGATGAAAGGCAAGGGGCTTCAAACCACCTATTTCCTCGAAAGAAAACAGCCGGCCTGAGGTGGTGTCTCAACTGTTCAGCCAGGCCGGCACGACAGCCTGCCGATGAATGCCTTGTCCTCGCCCGTCTTTTCTGCTAGGGAAGAGAGGCTTGACTCTGATTGCAGCTTGGAGGCAAAATGTCGACCGGCCGCATGGCACTTTTAACCCCTTTTGTAATCAACAGAATGGTTCCACTCTGCCTATTTTGCCATTGTCCGGCCCGTCATCCTCCGTCTCCAGAGTTCTTATTGTGAAAAATCTGTGGAATATCGCCGATCTCATTGATCTGCATTATTTTTTTCAGCTCGATGAAGAGTTGCGCCTGAAGGAAGGGGAGGGTGCCCTTGCCAAACGCGACCGGATTATCTATCTGGCAAAAATCGGGCCACAGCTTGGTAAGGCGGACGATATCCCCCCCAGGCTGCTGGTGCGGAAATGGCTGGCCATACGGCGGCTGCAGTTCTTGCAGGAAAAGGGCCATGAAGGGTTGGTCCTGCCTGGAACTGTGTGGCGAGAGTTGACAGCAATCTGTCGGGGGCTGTTCTTGTTTGCCGGGTTGCTTGTTGGTATCGGTCTGGCCGGGTCGTTTCTCCTCTATTCGGGGACGGCTCCTCTGAATGTCTCCAGTTACCTGGGTGGGTTTGTGCTCCTGCAACTGCTGTTTGTCGGGCTACAGGCATTTTTTTTCCTGTATCGGATGCTACGGCGGATACCTATGGAATCCACGGGGCTCTATGTCCTGATTGGCCGTTTGCTGATGAAGGGCATGGAAAGGGTGCGGCGGGGCCTGCAACGGAAATTGAGTGGCCGGCAGCGGCTCGATCTCGCCGCGCTGATCGGCGGCGTACAGCAGCACAAGGAGCTGGCGGTTCTGCTCATCTGGCCCGCCTTTATTTTGGTGCAGCTGGGTGGGATCGGCTTTAATCTCGGGGTGATCGGCGCTACTCTTGCCAGGGTGATTTTCTCCGATATCGCCTTTGGCTGGCAATCGAGCCTGCAGCTCTCCGCCGGGGCGGTCGCGCGCCTGGTGCAGTGGATCGCGCTGCCCTGGTCCTGGGCCATGCCGCAGGCCTATCCGAGCCTGGAGCAGATCCAGGGCTCGCAAATGGTGTTGAAGGAGGGGATTGCGCATCTGACTACCGGTGCCCTGGTCTCCTGGTGGCCTTTTCTCTGCTTTGCGGTGGCCGTTTATGGACTCCTGCCCCGTCTGGCTCTCCTGGTGCTGGGACTGGTGCAGCAGCAGCGCGCCCTGGAGCGGCTGCATTTCGCTACCCTGGGGGTCCGGCCGCTGCTGCAGCGGATGACAGCGCCCCGTGTCGATACTAACGCGGTGACGACAATAGTGCAGGGCGCATTCCCCGTGTACCGGCCGGACCGGGGTGCGGACAGCGCGCCTGCTACTGCCCCGGAGCGGATGACGCCAGTACCCGAGGGAGCGCTCTGGTTTGTGCTGATCCCCGATGAAATCTACGACGAGTGTCCTTTGTCGGTTCTGAGCAGTCTTCTTCTCCCCAGAATCGGTTTTGCCCGCATTGAGGGAATTCGCTCCGGTGGGCCCGGTGTCGCCTTGACGGAGATTCCGGTCCCCTTAACTCAGGCCGCCGGCGCGGCGGGACTTGCCGGCGTACTGCTGCTGCAGGAGGCTTGGCAGCCACCCTTGCGGGAAACCGAATCGTTTGTACGGCAACTGCGGCAGGTGGTGGGGGAGACGATCCCGCTCACCATTCTCCTTATCGGCAAGCCTTCGGCAGAAAGCATCTTTACTCCCGTCGATCACGGGCAGCTGCAGATCTGGAGCCAAAAAATGCGGACTATGGGCGATCCCGGCCTTGAGGTCCAGCCTCTTGTGCAGCAATGAAATCGCCGACCGTTCCGGAATTCGCTATTGTCGGACACCCCAACGAGGGTAAATCCTCGGTCCTCTCCACCCTGGCAGAAGACGACTCGGTGCGCGTCAGTCCCATTCCGGGGGAAACCGTTGTCTGTCAAACCTTCCCGGTGCGTATCGATGGCCAGGAGATCATCCGCTTCATCGACACCCCCGGCTTTCAGAATCCGCGTCAAACCCTGCAGTGGCTTCAGGCCTATCAAGGGCCGGAAGAGCGGATGCTGCAATCCTTTCTTATTGCCCATAAGGATGATCCGTCATTCCACGACGATTGTGAACTGCTCGGTCCGGTGTCTGCCGGAGCCGGGATCATTTTTGTGGTCGATGGTTCGCGGCCGCTGCGCCATGTCGATCGTGCCGAAATGGAAATTCTCCGCTTGAGCGGAGCGCCCCGGATGGCGGTGATCAATTGCAAGGACGAGGATGCCGGCTACCTCCCCCAATGGCAGAGCGAATTTCGGAAGCATTTCAATGCGGTCCGCCTTTTCAATTCCTGTCGGGCCAATTATCGGCAGCGGATCGAGCTGCTGGAGAGCCTGAAGGCAATCGATCAACAATGGGAACCGGTACTCAAAACCGTGATCAACGCCTTTCAGGAGGACTGGGAGGTCAGGTGTATGCGGACCGCGAGCATTCTTGTAACGTTGCTCCGGGAAATCCTTGCATATCGGCGGACCGTCGCCTGCAGCAAGGGTTTGGAGCAACAGCTGCGTTTGGAGCTGCACCAAAAATATTTGGCCGATGTCACCGCCAAAGAGCACCAGGCCCAGCAGGCCATCCGGCATCTGTTCAAACATAATATTTTCAACCTGGAACTGCCGCCGCAATCGATTTTAAGCGAGGACCTGTTCAGCAGGCGGACCTGGGAATTCCTGGGGTTGAGTGCCCGGCAGATCATTCTTGCCGGGGCTCTGGGCGGGGCAGCCCTGGGGATCGGCATCGATGCTGCCACCATCGGTTCATCCTTTGGCTTTTTTTCAGCGGTCGGCGGACTTATCGGGGCGGGGGCCACGGCCCTCAAGGGCAAGGAGCTGCTCTCTGGCGTCCGTTTGCTGGGTATGAAGATGGGTGGTGAACAGCTGCAGGTAGGACCGGTCAGTAATATCCAGTTGCTCTACATTCTCCTGGACCGGGGACTGTTGTTCTATTCGCACGTGATCAACTGGGCCCATGGTCGCCGAGATTATGGGCGGATGGCCAACCTGGTGCGACCGAGCGGGAAAAGCGGCTTCACCAGCCACTGGGACAGAAACCAACGGAAAATCTGCGACAGCTTTTTCCGCAGCGTGCAGAAAGGACAGGAAGGCGAGATCGAGGAGGCTTCGATGGCCCTCCAAGACCTGCTCCGCGAGCAGATGCGGAAAATAGCCGAAGACAAGGCCACCGGCGGCGAGGTCGAAGGGCCGTTCGACGAACTAAGGCAAGACGACAACGAATAATACCGACCTGTGCTCTGAAACCTCAAATCCCGACAGCAACCAACTCATACAAGATGGAATGCTTTTTCTGGCGACCTTTTCCGTGTCCAGGAGGCCAATAGACGGTACGAAAATTGAAAAATACGTCGCTTGTATCGGCTTGATTACCGCATTTATTCATCGGGGAAGTTTTATTACTGGATCAAACATTCCTGGACTTGAAGGGCGACCGGCGAGTTGGTTTCAAGGTCTTTTGCTTGTTTCTTCGATGAAAGGAAAAGGCAGGAGTCAGGGAAGAAAAAGACCTGATTAGCTCGGCCCTGAACTATAACGAATTATTCAAAAAAAATGCGGCTCATCGCTTGACAAAGAATCTGATTTGTGTGCTTAATGTTAACAGCAGAAAAATATATATTCAATTTCTGCTGTTAATCAAGACTGCCACCTCCGAAGAGGAAAAGGAACGAGCATGGCGCAAAAAGATAACCTGATAACAGGTGTCGATATCGGGTCGCACGCTGTAAAAATTTGTCAACTTCAGAAATCCGGCAAAGGCTACAAATTGTTGGCCGTTGGCAGCGCCGCTCTTCCACCTGGAGCAGTTGAAGACGGTGTCTTGCAAGAGCCCAATGCGGTAGGTAAGGCTATTTCTTCATTGTTGAAAAATCTTAAAATTAAAAACACAAAAATAGGTATTTCCATATCGGGATATTCGGTAATTGTTAAAAAAATCAATCTCGAAGCGATGGAGGATGACGCTTTAGCCGAATATATCAAGGCGGAAGCGGAGCAATATATCCCGTTTGATATTGATGATATTTACCTTGATTTTCAGAAGCTGCCTTCCAAGGAGGGGGCTGACCGGTATGACGTCATGCTGGTGGCGGCGAAAAAGGAAGTGATTAACGACTACCTCGATATGCTGCAGGGCCTTAAGCTGAAAACCGTGTTGATTGATGTCGATGGATTCGCTCTGGAAAACATTTGGGAAACGACCTCGGAACAGATAGAGAACGTTGCGCTTGTTGATATTGGTGCCTCCAAAATGAACATCAACATCATCTCAGAAGGAGTCTCCGTTCTAGCTCGTGACATTGTGGTTGGCAGTGAGCAACTGACCAATCAACTCGCGACCTCTCTCAATATTGATTACTTTGAGGCTGAGAAAATAAAATTAGGAATAGTTACCGTAGAACAACATGTTGAAAAAATAGAAGAAATTTTTACGCAAATCTGCACCCAATGGGTTCTTGAAATAAAAAAAGCTATTGATCTTTATTTGGCAAATAACCCAGACAAGCCTCTGAAATCGCTCATTTTAAGTGGAGGAGGGTCAAAGGTCAACGGATTGCTGGATTACATCAGCAGGGAAACAGGATTACAGGTGATCGCTTTTAATCCTTTTGCAAATATGATTTTCGATGCAAAAAAAATCGATCGAAATTACCTCAACTCAATTGCGCCAGAAATGGCTATCGCCGCCGGTCTTGCTATCCGGCCAGCAGCTTTTTGAAACCACTATGATACGCATTAATCTTTTACCTGTCCGGGAAATAAAACGCCGGAATAAAGCAAAAAAGCAGATTGTTTTTTCTTTGGCTGCTTTCCTTTGCTTCCTCACCATGCTAGCACTCTATGCATATTATCAAGCCAGTAATATTACTAAATTGCAGAAAGAGAATGAAAGAATGCAGGCAGAGAAACAACAGTATACAAAAATAATAAATGAAATAAAACAACTGGAAGCAGATAAAAAAGTGTTGCTGACACGTATTGATGTAATCAAGCAATTAAAGCAGTCTTCGTCGTTGACTGTTCACGTACTTGATGAAGTAGCAAATTTTACGCCACCTCACCGAATGTGGTTAACGAAATTGCAACAGACAGGTGGCGATCTCAAGATATCTGGAATGGCGCTTGATAACCAGACTGTAGCCAAATATATGGACGATCTTGCTAGTTCCTCCTATATCCAAAATGTTAATCTAGTCAGTTCGTCGATGGAAAAATTTGCTGATAGAGATTTGAAATTGTTTTCAGTCTCTTGCGCTGTGAGTGTTCCTGGTAGTAATAAGGAAATGATGAAGAATATAAAGGATAGCAGGTAGTTGCGCATGATTTCCGGAGCCAGAATGTTGAAATTCGATCTCTTTCTCGACCAAAAATATTTACCTCTCGATAATAGAACCAAGATTTTAATCGTTATTGCAGCTTTTTTTCTTCCTGGTTTACTGTTTTATTTTCTTTGTTTTAAGCCTCAGGTGGATGAAATTTCGATATTGCAAAAACAGGGTGAGACTATCGGGGAAGAATTAAAAAAAGCTAGACTGGTAGCGAGAGACTTGCCAAGGTATAAGAAAGAATTCGAGGATATTCAGAAAGAATTCGATGCTATGGCGATTCTTCTTCCAAAAAGCCAAGAAATTCCCAATCTTTTGAGAGATATATCTGACTTGGGAAAAAATACAGGCTTGGATTTTTTGAAATTTGTTCCGGGTGTTGAAATTCCTAAGGACTTTTATGCGGAAATTCCTATCGATATTTCAATTGTTGGCCCTTATCACAATCTGGGTTCTTTCCTCGATAAAGTTAGCAAGTTAGATCGAATCGTGACCGTTAATAATATTAATATAGATAAGCCTTCCAAGGAGGAGGCGGAATTGCTACTCAATTCTACATGCCGCCTAGTGACGTATCGTTTCACAAACGTTAAACTTGAGCCCCCCAAAGATGGAAAAGCCAAATAAGAAAAATCTAAATATTATTAGAGTCCCTGGCAAATCAACTTGAAACTAGTGTTAAGTATCTGGATCAATATTCAATCAATTCTTGCTTAACCTTCAGGACTTTTTGCTATGCGTAACATTATAAAGCTAATTTACTGCCCTGTGATTTATTTTTTGATCTTTTCTGTATTTTTCTTGTTAGGTGGGGTTTCCGATTGCTGTGCGAAAGAATCCGACGCCAAAGAAATTGATCCGGTGCAAACAGCAATCGCGGAACCTTACGTTTATGCAGTAGAAGATCGTCCTGATCCGTTTAAACCTTTCATTTCCAAAAAAGCAGCTACCCCAGCAGGGCGTGATGCAAATGAAATTGTTGATGAAAAGACCGAGTTGACCGGAATGCAATTGTTTGAACCGGGTCAACTAACTCTTGTAGGTGTGTTGATGACAGGATCTGGAGAACTGGCATTAGTCGAGGATCAAACCAAAAAAGGATATATGTTGAAGCGTGGAGATTTAATAGGTAAACGAGGAGCTATCACGCAGATTGACAAACAGCAGGTCGTCGTTACTGAAACAGCTCACACTCGTGCTGGGAAAGAAGTCAGCAGCACGGTTATTATGAGATTGAATAAAGAGGGAGATAAATAGTTATGTTTCACTTTTTCCCGGGTGCTCAGAAAACAGGTTTTCTTTTGTGTATTCTGTCAATGATGGCCCTCATTTCTGGAAACTTCACTACTCTGAAAGCAGAGGAAATTGCTAATCAAATTGTCTCAATCACATCTCATAATGTAGGTACTCAAGTTGAAATCCGAATCAAAGCTTCTTCTCCTTTGATTACAACTGTTTATGAACTTCCTAAGCCTTCAAGGATCATAATCGATGTCGCTGATGCGAAACTTGCAGAGGGTATATCTAAAAAACAAGAAATCGATAAAAATATAACTCTTGCAATTCGCATTATAGCCGATGCTAAGCCATCCATTACACGACTCGAATTCGTTCTTGCTGAAACATTACCTTATACTACTGCTCAAGAAGGCAATGATATCATTCTTTCCATCAACACGAAGAGTAGTAAGACTACAAATGTAGAGCAAAAATCCACAATCGATACAAAAGACCAGGTTGGTGGTCTTATCAATCAGAAAAAGAACATCGAAAACCAACTGCCTGATATCGACCCACTCGGAGCGAAGCTTTTACCTAAAACAAAAGAACAACAAATGCAGGATTCCTTTAATTTTTCGGGGTACAAAAAGGAACGAATTACGGTGGACTTCCAGAAAATGGATCTGCATAATGTATTCAATTTTTTACGTCAAGTAAGCGGCGTTAACATCGTTGTTGATGAAACTGTGCAGGGTTCCTTAACACTGGTCTTGGATGATGTGCCTTGGGATTTTGCTCTGGATATAATCTTAAATCTTAAAGGGTTGGAGAAAGAAGAGAGATTCAACACTTTGGTTATTTATCCTAAGGGGAAAGGATTTAAATGGCCTGAACAAGCGAAAAACAACCTCAGTTTTGAAGCTGATACTCGGGTTATGAAAAAAGAAGTGCTGACACTCAAGCAACAAGATGGACAATCGTTGCAGGTGGAAGAAGCAAAACAAATGATGATAGAAGCAAAGGACTTGGAAAAACAAGAAAAATTTGAAACAGCCGTCCAGCTTTATGAACATGCCTTGGAAAAGTGGCCGGATAATTCAAAACTCGCAAATAAAATTGCTTCTCTTTATCTTGTTCAGTTGAATCAGAATGCTAAATCATTGTTTTTTTCAAAAAAATCTTTGGAAAAAGATGCAGCCAACAGTAGCGCTGCTCTTAATGCGGCTATTGCTTCGGCAAATATGCAGGATAGACAAAAAGCCCAACAATATTTTGACATGAGTACCAACATGAAAACTCCTTCTAAAGAGGCTCTGCTGAGTCATGCTGTTTTTAGTGAAGATCAGCATGATTATGCCGGAGCTCTCAAAATGCTCGAGAAGCAGGATGCCTTATACGGAAACGACTTGAATGCAATGATAGCAGTCGCTCGAATATATGATAAGATGGGCAAAAGAGAAAAGGCCACTGAGAAATATCAGTCTATTTTGTTATCAGGTTTTAATATTCCACAAGACTTGTCCAAATTTATCAAGGCCCGAGTCGCACTTAAACAGACGATGTAATAATGCTTGAGACTGTACAAGAGGGAAAATTTATGAAGGTAAAAAATTGTATAGTGGCGTTGTGTCTTGCTTTGCTGCTTTCCAGCATCACTTCCTGTGGTGCAAAAAAACATACCCAAAATCAAGAGAAAAACGAAACCTCTGTCAGTGGAAACGGGGCCGCAACTGCGCCGGTGCAACCAGCTCAACTTCCAGTGCGGTTTCAATCTCCGGGTTTTGTGACTGTCAATGAGACGGCCAGTGATGCTTTGGCGGGGAAATCTGATGATTATCAGATAAAAGTGGGCGCCACAATTAAATCAACAGGTGGAATGTTGCCCTTAGAAAACATCCTGAACAGGTTGGCTACGTTAAAAGGGATGACAGTGAGCTGGGCAAGTGATGTTGACCAGTATTCCCAAGTCAATGTCAATATTGCAGCTGAAGATAATTTTACGACTGCGGTTGATAATTTGCTTCGACAGGTAGATTATTTTTCTGAAATTAAAGGAAAATCTATTCTTGTGCGTAATAAAGACACCAAGATATACCAAATTGGTGTTCCCTCCATGAAAGGTGAATATACCACTACCGTCGGTGGTAATTTTCTTTCTGCCAGAACTGCTACGTCTGGTTCAGAAGGCAACGTCAAAATTAAGAGCGATGGAAATAAATTCGACATCTGGGATAACGTTGAAACAAACCTAAAGGTTATTCTTGCAGTTGTAGATGAAGGTGCGACGTTTGCAGCTGAAGAATCGGCCAAAACAGCGAGTGATCGAGAGGCTGTTGCAAAAAATGCCATTCTTAGCGACAGTAACACTGTCAATGTAAACGCAAATGGTAAAAATGGAGATTCAAATCTCAATGACAAAAGAGCCGTAGAGGCAAAAAAGGAATCTACTCACCAATTTAAATTTTCAAACAGGCAAACATCTCGCGACGGAGAATATTTTATTATAGATAAAAGTATTGGTCTGGTAACAGTTACCGCTAAACCCGTTAACCTCAAGAGAGTTGATGAATATATAACCCGACTGAAGAAGGAACTCTTTCGTCAGATTACTATTGAAGCCAAAATTATTGAGGTTTTGCTGACAGACAACTCTAAAATTGGCCTTGATTGGAGTAGTGTTTTAAAAGATTTTTCCATTAAAGCGACAACCTCCTTTGGTAACGCTGGTCAAGTCTATCCTCATCTGGCCGATCCTACAGGCACATATGCCAGTACTTTTGTGAGTAGAGTTGTCATGCCCGATCTGAATTTCAATGTCTTACTTAATGCATTGAACTCTCAAGGTGAAACCCATGTGTTAGCCAATCCCAGACTGACGGTTTTAAATGGACAACCGGCGCTTATTAGCGTGGGCAAAGACATTGCCTATATAAAGAAGTCGTCCAAAACGTCCACCATTAGTGGGGGTTCCCAACAAGATACTTACACCGCCGAACCAGACAATGTTGTCCAGGGTATTGCCCTTGGTGTCATGGCCTCCATCCTTGATGACAAAAAAGTTATTCTTCACCTGACACCTATTACCACCGATCTGGAGAATCTTAATCCTGATGGCAGTGTTAAATTGACTTCGATTGGTAATGGAGCCATTGAGCTTGGCCTCCCGCAGGTCAGGATTCGTGAATTATCCACCATGGTGCAGGTAGAGGATGGTGAAATGCTCATCATTGGTGGCTTGATTGATAGTACGGATGCAAAAACCGGCAGTTTCGCTCCGGGACTTGGTAGTATTCCGATTGTTAAATATCTTTTTGGTGTTGAAGAAAAAAACCTACAAAAACGTGAGCTGGTCATTTTGCTTACTCCAAAGATTATCTAGATTGGGAATTAATTAATGATATCCAGAATAAACAGGAGAAATGGTATGAAGTATAGCTGCCATCTGCTTGTAGGCTTGTTAGTGCTTCTTCTTGGGGGTTGCGGCACAACCATTCATGAATCACTGAAAGTTCAAACGGCAACCAAGAGTAAAATAGGAGCGGATAAAACCGTTGTTATCCTTCCTTTTTCTGATTATTCCAATACGGATAACCTGGAAACAACCTACAGGCGAAATCTTTTTGTCAGTGAAAATTTAACCGATCAATTTGGAAAATACAGTTTTCGATCACCTGTTCAAGAGGATGTATTTTTATATCTGGTTGATCAAAACATCATTAATATCGTTCCTCTTGATAAGAAGGCAAAGTCACTAGAACGTGAATTGAATGATGATTGGTCAAATCAAATGAAAGAGGAACTGCGGCACTATATTACTTTGTCACGAAATAATGGTGATAATTCCTCTGCAGGTAACAATCTCGGAACGCATGGACTCACACAACAAGAGGTCGTGAAGATCGGCCGTCATTTCTCAGCCGATTACATCGTACGGGGAAGTATTATTCAATATAAAGACAGGTTGTACCCCTCCTTTGACCCTTTGAAACAGGGGATAGTCCCATTTGTGCTTGGAGTTAATAATAAAATATTATTTGGCCAGGCTGACTCGGCTGAATATGACGAATTGGGCTACATGATAGCGGGCGGTACGACTGGAGCGCTTATTTCAGGTGTGACTAATGGAGATGCAACTAATGTCGTTACTTGGGGGGTGATTGGCGCAGGTTTGGGCGCGATGGCGAGCCATTCTGGCAAGGTACCTCAAGCAGTAGTACAATTAAGAGTATGGGTCCAAGACGCATATACCGGTAATGTTGTCTGGACCAATCGGGTTGATGTGAAGGTGGCTCCCAAATCGATATTTGCAGATTACCAGTACGATGCTCTTTTTGAAAGTGCTACCGAAAAAGCAATTGCCACTCTCATCGAAGATTTCTCGAAAACTATGTGACTTTTTAAGATCACACACGAAGTGTAAGCATATTAAGTCATACTCTTTGATTTTGAAAACCTAACCGCCTCAACGGAGTAGCTATCGGCAAACAGAACGACAACCCTGAGCACGAAATCAAGGGATACTTTGCTGTATCTTTTGACGTTGCTGGCGCTGAAGTCTTTTTTCAGTCGACTGTTTGCATGTTCTGCCCTGGATCGAATCTTATAGCGCCTCCATTGAGGCGCTACGGGATCAAACTTTCTCACCCCGGCAATGGTAATATGTCTCTATCCAGAGGGTCTCTTCGGTCCGCTGGTATCGCCCCAGCGCGTTCATCAGATCGTGACGATAGGTCACTTTCTTGCTGTTCAGTGATTAGCGGAATAGCAGTCTGACTGTCATGTAGCGAAGCAGGTGTAACAAAGGCAACGATTTGGGCGCGCTCGATCAACCATCTCCCCTACCAAAAAATGCCATGAAATATTTTATTTCATTCAGTTGAACTGATTAGACACCTGACAGTGCGTTTCTCGCTAGCAGATGACTTTTGTCATTTTGCAAAGGGTGTTATTTGTTTTTTTTGGAAGGGCTTTATTTTCTACGTCATCTGAAATATAAATTAAAATGTATTCGAGGTGCAAGATGCTTTTATTTGCATTAAATGACACCTTGCCTAAGAGAATAAATTTTGTTCCTCTTATAATGATCAATTAGGAACCGGTAAAAAGATCGGAAAGATTATAGGTGAAAAAGATGTTCAACAAAAAGCTTGAAGTGTCATTGTGTAAGGCTACTGTCGATCAACTGAAATCAAAACCGGATCAAGATAACCTTGGTTTTGGCCGATTTTTCACCGATCACATGTTTAAAATGCGCTGGAATAGGCAACAGGGATGGTTTGATGCGTGCATCCAACCCTACCAGCCCTTTGAACTAGAACCGGCGGCTATGGTTTTTCACTATGGACAGGCCATTTTTGAAGGAATGAAGGCTTACCGCAGCAAAGACGACCAGATCTTTCTTTTCCGGCCCGAAGATAATTTTAACCGTATGAATCAATCTGCAGTTCGCATGTGCATGCCTCGTTTTCCTCAGGAGCGTATTCTGCAAGCTTTGCGTGCTATGATCTATCTTGACCAGGACTGGGTGCCAAAAACCCAAGGGGCAACCCTGTACATTCGTCCTGCTATGATTGCCACTGAACCGGCGCTCGGTCTTCGCCCCGCCGAGGAATATCTCTTTTTTATAATCTGTAGCCCGGTGGGCGCTTATTATGCCGAGGGCTTCAGTCCCACGAGGATCTACGTTGAAGATAAGTATGTACGAGCGGTGCCTGGGGGGGTCGGGAACGCAAAAACTGCCGGGAACTATGCTGCCAGCGTTAAGGCTCAGGTTGAGGCTCACGAAAAAGGATATACGCAAGTGTTGTGGCTGGACGCCGTTGAGAGAAAGTACGTCGAGGAGGTCGGTACCTCAAACATTTTTTTCCTAATCAACAACGAACTGATCACTCCACCCCTTGAGGGCTCTATTCTGCCCGGTATTACTAGGGATTCCGTGCTCCAGTTAGTGCGCGATTGGGGGTATCAAGTAAGCGAACGGCGGATCACAATTGACGAAGTCATAGCTGCCGGGATGGCAGGCACACTGCAAGAAAGTTTTGGTACAGGAACCGCTGCGGTCATCGCTCCGGTTGGTGAATTTTGCTATCGTGATCAGCACATTCAGATCAATGGCGGCTTAATTGGCGAATTATCTAGCCGACTATTCACAGAATTGCAGGAAATCCAATTCGGTAATCGGGAAGACCCTCACAGATGGCGTGTGCGGGTGGGGTAAAAGAGATCTTTAATTTGTATATTTTTTCAACATAACATTATTATTTCAAAATGTTATCCTTGTTTTTTTTTCATTCATCCCGCCCTTGATTTTTCTAAATCCGATACTATTGTTTTGCGCAGTTTGAAGACAGAAACTTCGTTTTCGTCCAATCAATGTGGTTTGAGTCGATCTTCGGATACCTAAATTTCCTGTCCGGCTCAAACGAAATTATTCTAATACTTATAACAGTAGAGAGGAGGATTGTTTATGAAAATTCGTCCATTGAATGACCGTATTTTAGTCAAGAGACTGGAAGGAGAGGAAAAAACTGCTGGTGGTATCATCATTCCTGATTCTGCCAAGGAAAAACCAGCGGAAGGAGAAATTGTGGCGGTAGGTCCCGGCAAACTAAACGACGCTGGTAGTCGTGTTGTAATGGATGTAGCAGTTGGTGATCGGATTCTCTTTTCTAAATATGGTGGAACCGAAGTCAAATTAGACGGTGAGGATTTTCTTATTATGCGCGAGGATGATATCCTTGGTGTAGTTCAGGCGTGAAATAAAGATATCAATCCATTCGAGATTATAAGGAGATAATAAATATGGCTGCAAAAGAATTGAAATACGGTGACAAGGCGCGTGAAAAAATGCTGACAGGAGTTAATACTTTGGCGAATGCCGTTAAAGTTACTCTTGGTCCCAAAGGGCGCAATGTCTTGATCGAAAAATCTTATGGTGCACCAGTTATTACCAAAGACGGGGTAACTGTTGCCAAGGAAATAGAATTAAAAGATAAATTTGAAAATATGGGCGCTCAGATGGTCAAGGAAGTCGCTTCCAAGACGTCTGATGTTGCTGGTGACGGTACAACTACCGCCACTGTCCTTGCCCAAGCAATTTACACCGAAGGAGCCAAGTTGGTTGCCGCTGGTTCCAATCCAATGGAGATTAAGCGCGGTATTGACGCCAGCGTTGCTGCTATTGTCGCCGAGCTTGGGAGAATTGCCAGTCCCACCAAAGAACAAAAAGAGATCGCCCAGGTCGGCACAATCTCTGCGAACAATGACGAGACCATCGGCAATATTATTGCCGAGGCCATGGACAAGGTTGGCAAAGAGGGTGTTATCACTGTGGAAGAAGCAAAATCCATGGAGACCTCCCTTGACGTCGTTGAGGGGATGCAATTTGATCGCGGCTACCTTTCCCCCTATTTTGTGACTGATCCAGAACGTATGGAAGTCAGCATGGAAGAACCACTGATTCTTATCAATGAGAAAAAGATCTCCAGTATGAAAGATTTACTGCCGATCCTCGAATCAGTAGCCAAAATGGGCAAACCACTGTTCATTATAGCTGAAGATGTAGACGGGGAGGCTTTGGCTACCCTTGTTGTTAATAAACTGCGCGGCACTCTGAACATTGCTGCTGTCAAAGCGCCTGGTTTTGGTGATCGCCGGAAAGCAATGCTTGAGGATATCGCCACTCTCACCGGTGGTCAGGTCATTACTGAAGATCTTGGTATCAAGTTGGAGAATGTAACTATCAATGATCTTGGTACTGCTAAACGCATTGTGGTTGACAAAGATAATACCACTATTATCGATGGTGCTGGCGATAAAGAGAAGCTTGCTGCCCGTGTGAAACAGATTCGTGCTCAAGCCGAAGATACCACCTCCGATTATGATCGCGAGAAACTGCAGGAACGTTTGGCCAAACTTATCGGTGGCGTTGCTGTGATCAATGTCGGCGCAGCTACTGAAGTTGAAATGAAAGAAAAGAAAGCTCGAGTTGAAGACGCACTGAACGCAACCCGTGCCGCTGTTGAAGAAGGTGTGGTCCCTGGTGGTGGTGTTGCCTATTTACGTTGTCTCAAGGTGCTGGACGTTCTTAAGTTAGAAGGCGAACAGGCTCTTGGCATAAAAATAATTCGGCGTGCTCTTGAAGAACCCGTGCGTCAGATAGCATCTAACGCAGGATGCGAAGGTTCGGTAGTTGTTGAACATGTCAAGAATCTGGAAGGGCCAATGGGCTTCAATGCGGCCACAGAGAAATATGAGGACCTGATTGAGGCAGGTGTTATAGACCCCGCAAAGGTTACCCGGTCCGCGCTACAGAATGCAGCCTCTGTTTCCGGTTTGTTGCTCACAACCGAATGTATGATCGCAGACATGCCAGACGAGGATAAGAGCGGCGGCATGGGCGGTATGCCTCCGGGCGGCGGCATGGGCGGTATGGGCGGCATGATGTAATCATTCTGTATTTTTGTCACATAAGTCCTTTCCCGCCAATCATTGGCGGGAAAGGACTTTTTTTTTAAGGTAAACTATCAAACTAAATGGTGGCGCATTCAACTCTGAAGTGCACTTTTTGTGAGAGGATTTAAGTGGAGAGTTGCGTTAAAATTGAAGCTGTTGGTCAGCGTGGAATAATAACCCCTTTGGAATAAAAAACAGCGTCGAATATTGACTCCACTATGTTACTCACTCCGTGGTTATGCCAACACGGAGGTATTGGGCCAACTTTGCCAAGCAGAGGCCGCCGAGCGAAAAGCACGATCCATTCGCTATGCTTCAAGTACACCGATTCTCTTGTCAATGAGCCTCTGATCAGGTACCTGTACAGTGGTCATTTCCTTGCTCAAGCCAGGAACCTGATCTTTATCGGAGGCACCGGAATCAGCAAAACCCATCTCTCCATTGCCATCGCCTCCCCATTGTATCAAGCTCGGTGGCACCGAGGACGTTATTTCAGTGTCATTGACCTGGTCAATCAGCTGGAGCAGGAAAAGGAGCTGGGCAAATCAGGTGTTCTTGCCAGTCGTCTCTTTAGGTTGGAATTTGTCATGCTGGATAAGTTGGGGTATCTGCCTTTTTCCAAGGCAGGCGGTGCTTTGTTATTCCATTTGATAGCGTAAATTGTACCAATGTTCTCATTGCCGACACCAAGTGTCGATGACAGCTGATACCTTGTTTCATTCGGCAAAAGTCCCTCTGGTTTAATGGTTTTGGGCCATTTATCTGATGGCTTCTGACAAAAGAGGTATTTCGGTTTTCGGCTCTTCGCATCGCTAAACACCTTGGTGTTTCCTGGATTACCGCACAAAACTCCGTAAGATCAGAAAAGCTATGACTGACCGGGACAGCGTCTATCGGCTTGAAAACATGATTGAGTTTGACAACACTCTTGTTGGCGGAAAACGTGCTGGCAAAAGAGGCCGGGGAGTTGAGGGCAAACGACCAATTCTTGTTGCTGTGGAAACTCGTGAGAAGGGGGTTGGTTTTGCCGCTATGCATGCTGTTGACAGTGTCTCCAAGGTAACCGTTCGCCAATTTATTGCCAAAATACCTTAAAGCTGGGCAGATTGTGAAAACAGATGCGCTTCCGGCTCTTAACGCTGTCAACGAAACGCAAGACCATAGGGAAAAGGTAACTCCACCCGCAGGGGCTGCTGTATGGCTGCCTCTGGTCCACATAATGATCGGCAACATGAAAACATTTATCAACGGTACGTTTCATGGTGTTTCTTCCAATTGCCTCCAGGAGTATCTCGACGAATTTTGTTACCGCTTTAATTGGAAGTTCTGGGAGCCAGAACTTCCACTACGTTTGCTCAATGCATGCCTCGCTCATGTGCCAATAAGGATTGCTGAGTTTCATGCATAGCCATTTATCTTATTAATAGGTTTACTATTGACAAATGGGGATAAATTTTGGATAGTATTCCGGTTCAAGCTACCAAGCTTTTTCACATACTGGCGATGTAGCTCAGTCGGTTAGAGCGCACGGCTCATATCCGTGGTGTCCGGGGTTCAAATCCCTGCATCGCCACCATTTAGGGTACCTGTTTTCCTTCAAAATACAGGTTTTAGATATAGCGGATCTAGTAACTCGTTGAAATTATTGCGAGTCATTAGATCCGCTTTTTCGTTTTCCGGTGTTTTTAGTGCAAAAATGAGCCAGGATCACTGTGGTTTGTGTATAAGTTCTACACAAATCACTACACACCGTTCCACAAAGCACTACACCGAACGATACACTTCTTATTCCACAATTCGCTCCAGAATTCATTCCACAATTTTATCCAAAGGATACGTGATACGCGTACCCACCCCCCCCCCATCCTGGCACTCAAGAAAATATAATATTTTTATCGCACCACCCTTTTGCTGCTTGGTGGCAGACTTCTTAGTTATTGAAAAGATAAGACAATAAGTTTGTCCTCGGTTCCAAAATGCACTAAGGAGACTGCATTATGAACCATGAAGAACGATATTTAGTAAAAAACATTTCCGGACTGTATCATTTCAGGCGCAGAGTACCATTAGAGCTAAAGCAATACGTGCAAAGATGCGAGCTTTGCATATCGCTACGGACTCGAAATTACCGCGAAGCCAAGGCGCGTTGTCGGCGTTATGCTGACGAAAGTGACCGTGTATTCCAAGAACTTAAGGAAAGGTATGGTACTATGAAGCAGAAAGATATCGAATGGTTAATCCAATCAGCGATCAAAATGCCACGAGCAGAGATGAAAGTGACTGACTTCCGAGTCTCAGCAGCAGGAGGTCTGCACATTGGGATGCTGGAGCTTGATCCAGACAAAGAAGAGACTGAAATGCGGTTGTATCAGCAGTTAGTGAATACTTCCGCACGGCTTGTTAGCAGTTTACCGGCACCGGGGCTAGTTTCACCATCGGTATCAGTCATGTCACCACCAATGATGCCATACATCCCAGATATGACACAGATAGCAAATTTGAAGAAGAGTGCGAATGAATATCGAGAGAAGAGCTGCCAGCTTAGCGAGTTAGTTGAGTTGTATATAACCGATCGAAAAGAATCGAATAAATGGAAAGTTGCTGACCCCTCAACAACAACCGTTACTGAGACTATGAATCGCGGCACATTTGATTTATTCGAAGAGATTTTCGGTAACAAGCCAGTACATTTGTACACTCTGCAAGACGCTGGCAAGTATCGAACAATACTGAAGAATATACCCGCAGCATGGAAGCGTCAGAAAGAGACGCGGCACTTATCGTATGAAGAGGCATGTAGATTTGACGGACCGAAGCTGAAAGATTCGACCGTCAATGACTACATCGTACGGATGACCGCGATATTTAATTTCGCCGTGGACAATGCGTATTGTGACCGCAATATCTTCAATAGCGTTACTATCGTGAAAGTTAAGCGAAACAACCGGGACCCGTGGACGGCAGAAGCGCTGCATTTTCTATTTAAGCCAGCAAATTTTTTTAAGCTCCAGAGAACTGGTTTTGCATCGCACTACTGGGCACCGCTGATAGCGGCATACACCGGAATGAGGAGAAGTGAAATTTTCTTTTTGAACGCCGTAGATATCGAGAAATCCAGAGACGGTTTCTGGGTTATAAGCGTCAATGATATTGACCGGAAAATTTTAGGCAACGAGGCTTCTCAGCAGCAGATTGGAGTTAAGACCCTCAAAACCGAGACATCGATTCGAAAAATTCCAATACATAATGATTTGTTAGCGCTCGGCTTCCTGAATTATGTCGAGAAGCGGTTAACCGACAAGAAGAACCCGCGTCTGTTTCCGGAGTATAAAGCTCGAAGAGGACAAGCTGGCCACGATTTCTCGAATGTCTTTGGAGATTGGATCAGAGAATCCGCCAACAAATTAAGCCCGGAAGTGCAAGCAAGACTTTTCCCGACGTATTTGGGTATGCACGCCTTTCGCCATCTGTTCATCTATGAAACTAGAGAGCAGCGAATTGACGAGAACATGTCGAGAAGACTGGCCGGTCACGCAGTAAACAATGACGCGCATGATAAATATGGTGGCGCAATAAGCACAACGCTTGAAAGAGAGTTGTTAAGCGAGCTCAATACCGCAGTGCAGAAAATGAAAATAAGTTCATATTTGCCGGAAATACCAAAATATGTCGACTTGATAAAAGGAGTTTTTTAAAAGAAAGTAATCACCCTGCTACCCTCCTGGAGGGAGAGGCTACTCGTTAAGTGCGCAGCGCGCAGCGACCTCAAAGAGGCTGAGGCAATAGTTTCAGCCTCTTTTTGCTTCCAGAAGAGATTGCGATTAATAGAATGAAATAACGGCTCGAAATCAGATCACCCATTGAACACAGACTGCTCGTTTTGCCTTCCGAAGGTCGACCATGGGCTTCCCAGTTTACTTATAGCCCTGTTTGAAACTTTATGGATTCACGGTATTGGCTGTGAACTCTTTTCATTTCAGCCGACCGAGCAAAAGACAAAAATAAAGGAGGAACCCTTTCCAGGACTTCATTTTTTCACTTAACTTCCACATCCGGAAATGGATTCAAAAACCAATCCGGTCAGCTCCGAGATCCATGCGCCTACCATTATCCATATTAAATACGCCACGAGACCCCGCCTAATTGTCCGAGATAACAGACACTAGACCGCAATTTTTATCAAACCACCTTCCATCCCACATTCCGACGGCCAGATCTCAATTTGTCGATATTTCGCAGATACAGGCTGCCTGTAAATTGTTGTTTTTTTGTACTTTTTCCCTGTACGCGGACGATGGGTTTATTAATATAGTAATCATTCAATAGTACCTGATTTATCAGCACCTTAAGGCCAAGAGCAAGGAATTTCGACCATGACAACTGTAACTGAAAATATCACCGCCGAGAACGCAAAAGCCATCCGTATAAATTCCGCTCTTGATTCCGTAGTGAGCACATTCGAGAACGGCACCGCTCCCGCCATGATAGCGGTAGCACTCTTCGACTCTTCAGACAAACCGTGCACAAGGTGGTCAATGCTGAACCAGCTAATTGTCGGAGCGCACAACACCACCGACGCCAGGACTTTCAAACAGTGGCTGGCTGCAAATCGAGCCGTCCAAAAAGGTAGTTCCGCATTCTACATATTCGCACCGATCATCAAGATACAAAAAGAAGAGACTGACAAAGGGGAGACCGTCGAGACAATGAGGCTTCGCGGATACAAGA
>Ga0364909_10088_pt1 | contig 37653 bp, 39 predicted proteins | sample SorcelJu500001C3_3_FD_206966 | JGI IMG/M metagenome (GOLD analysis project Ga0364909, IMG submission 206966) | Enriched cells from Trout Bog Lake Hypolimnion, Wisconsin, USA - BchlTB.June25.5000.01.C3 | ecosystem: Environmental > Aquatic > Freshwater > Lake > Hypolimnion/Profundal zone | place... | reverse complement strand
CACGGATATTGCTCGCAACATGGTAACCCGCTATGGCATGGATGCAGTGATCGGCTCTGTGGTTTACGAGGAGCATCAACCGACCTACTTGGGACATCCAGGTCCGGTCGCGAATGGCTGCACGATCAGTGACAGCACTGCCCAGCAGATAGATGTCTCTGTGCGGAAAATCATGGATGACACCTTTGCCGTGGCCTACAGGATGATGGAAACCAATAAGGCTGTTCTGGAGCGTTGCGCCAAGGTGCTCCTGGAAAAGGAAACGCTTCTAGAAAAAGAACTGGTTGAATTGACCAGCGACTTACAACGGTAGGCTAATCGGTATAGGGCTGGTGTGTAATCTGTCACGCTAACATAATGATATGTTGATAGATGTAGAGATATAATCCAGCCGATTGATAACCTCAATTAAGGCGCTAATGTTAGCAATGCAAAGACAATAATGGATTGGGGCAAAGAATTAATAGACAGTCTGATATGGCTTGTCTCTGTGTTTTGCATATCGTTATTCGTATTTACGATCTTTGCTTGGTTCTTGTTGCAATATACTCACTGGGGAAGACAGGCTTGGCGTTTAACCTGTCAATGTTTCAATCCAAAACGAAGCTTGCGTCCTACTGTAAATTTAGCTGGAATTTTATTCCTGACGCTATTCTCAGTTCGAATGAATGTCTTGTTTTCATACTGGTACAACGGTTTTTATAGCGCGTTGCAAAAACTGGATACAAAACTAGTTTGGTTTTTTATCGGTCTATTTGTTGTATTAGCGACAGTCCACGTGCTGCGCTCGCTAATAACTTTCTATATACAGCAGGCGTTTGAAATATATTGGCGAGTCTGGCTCAATGAACATTTTCTGCAAAACTGGTTGGGCAATCAAGCATATTACCGCAGTCAATACTTAGCCAACCCTGCCGACAACCCGGATCAACGGATTCAACAGGATGTCGCCAGTTTTGTTAGCATCTCGCTCAATTTGTCGACGGGTTTGGTTAACGCTACAGTTTCAATGTTTGCATTTACACTGATCTTGTGGGGATTATCAGGTCCCCTTATCGTGTTTGACTTCACGATACCACGAGCGATGGTTTACCTCGTTTACCTGTATGTCCTCATCGCCACCTCGATTGCATTCAAGGTGGGGCGACCACTCATTCGACTGAGTTTTCTCAATGAAAAATTCAATGCCAGTTACCGTTATGCATTAGTCCGGCTGCGGGAATTTGGTGAAAGCGTGGCTTTCTATCAAGGGGAGAAGGCCGAAGCAGTAACATTGGACCAATGCTTCCAGGATGTCATTAGCAATGCCTGGAGCATTATATTCAGAACCCTTAAACTGTCCGGTTTTAATCTCACCATTGGTCAAGCCGCAGTTATTTTCCCCTTTATGGTGCAATTGCCTCGTTACCTGAGCAAACAAATTAAATTGGGTGATGTGATGCAAACAGGCAACGCATTTGGCCAAGTGCAGGAGGCGCTTTCTTTTTTTCGTCAATCATACGAAACTTTCGCCAGTTATCGAGCGGTTTTGGACCGGCTGAGTGGATTTCTTGACTCAATACAGGCAGCTAATGGTTTGCCAAGATTGAGTGTTGAATCCTCTAATGCAAACGTTACAATTTCGGGAATGACCGTGCGAAGACCAGATGCAACGCCTCTCGTTTCGAACCTAACATTGGATATTTCAAATCATCAACCTCTGCTGGTAAATGGCCCTTCAGGTGTCGGCAAAACGACACTGTTGCGTGCCATTGCAGGGCTTTGGCCATTTGCTGAGGGAACAATAGTGCGGCCAGTTGGAACCGACTCATTATTTATGTCACAAAAAGCTTATTTACCTATTGGTTCGTTGCGCAAGGCTATTTTCTATCCGATGCTCGCCGAGCAAAACGACCGAGCAAGCAGAGTATTGATTCAATGTCAGTTGAGTCACCTCGTTGATATGCTAGACGAAGAAGGTGACTGGGCACAGCGTTTGTCTCCGGGAGAGCAACAACGGCTTGCGTTTGGTCGGATTCTGCTTAATGAGCCCGCCGCGGTGTTTCTTGATGAGGCAACTTCAGCTATGGATGAAGAGCTTGAGAATGCTATGTACCAGTTACTCCGTAAACAATTACCAGATACAGTCGTGGTCAGTGTAGGTCACCGCAGTACGCTAAAGCCGCTTCATCGGTTTGAGTTGATATTGTTAGGCGAAGGAAAATGGAAATTGGAGGAATTGTGACCAGGGGGAGCGCTTTCATTTATTTGTATCTAGCCGCAAATTCATCAATAGAATATTTTTTCGATATAGGAAACACCTGGTTTCCTATATCCAATTGTGGGGCTACAGGGCTATTTTTAAAAATTGGTTGAATAAAGATGGTTGCATGCCTTACGTCACCTTCTAATTTTATTATACTGTACCATGAAGCGATCAATGCCTAAATGCATAGCAACCGTTCTGCTATTCTGCTTGTTTACTTCAGTGATATCCGTTCATTCTGCAACGGATGATCGATGGGTCGTTTCATGGACAGCTGCGCCAGATACGTATGGACCACCGTTGAAGGCTCAGACTATACGCCAGGTTATTCAAACCAGTATCGGTGGATCAAGCCTACGAATCCGACTCTCCAATTTATTTGGAACTGTTCCGGTCTTGATAGGGTCGGTGCATGTGGCTCTGCATGAAAATAATTCAACCATTCAGCCGGACAGTGATCATGCATTGACGTTTGACGGTAAATCCTCCGTTACCATAGCCAAGGGTAAAAGCGTATTGAGTGATCCTGTCACAATGGAGGTCCCTGCGCTGCAGGAGTTGGCTGTGAGTTTATATTTACCCAGGCCCACTGAGGGTCCTTCAACTACCCATGACATCGCTCTTCAGACTGCGTACGTTACCCTCAACAGGGACACCACCAAGGCAACGAGTTTCACCGCAGGCAAAACTTACGATAGTCGATTTTTCCTGACTGATGTCGAGGTACTTTCCAGCCCTAATTCACGTGTAATCGTTATTTTTGGTGATTCCATTGTTGATGGCGAAGGGTCAACAGAAGGCTGGAACGCGCGATGGCCAGATCTGCTGGCAGCACGATTGCAGAACAATCCGGCGTTTAGGTCTATAGCAGTTGTTAACTCTGGCATCAGCGGCAATCTACTCCTAAATGACGGCAAAGAACCATTTATAGGTCCGAGTGGACTCTCTCGCTTTGATCGCGATGCCTTAAACAAATCAGGTGCTCACTGGATTCTAATTGAGGAAGGGATAAACGACATTAGAGCCTCAAGCATGTTTACGAACCCAAAATACCATGTTTCATCGCTAAAAATTATCGATGGTATGAAGAAGCTGATCGCACGTGCTCATAAAAAAAATATTAAAATATGGGGGGCCACTATTTTGCCTTTTATGAGTTATAATAAAATGTTATCTAGGCAGAATGTCATTTCTGGGAAACGCGACAAAAACCATGAAAAGATACGTCAGTTGGTCAATACATGGATTCGCGAAGCTGGCGCATTCGACGCGGTTGTCGATTTTGATCAGGTAATGCGTGACCCAACTCACCAGGAGCGCTTACTTCCCGACTTTGACAGTGGTGATCATTTACACCCGAACGATATTGGGTATGCCGTTATGGCAGCAGCGTTCGATCTTCATCTGCTTGCCCAGGATAATTGAAGGAGTCCAGTCGTATTATTAAAAAGTCACTCAGGAAATTGTTTATCTGGTTCCGGTTGCGGTCGTAGTGATTATATCAGCAACACGCTGCAATTAAAGTAATTTTAATAAATATCTGCTGATCCGACATCGCCACGATGCCGGCCGGGAGATTCTTCGCTCGTTTGTAATGATGAAAAAAAGACGATTTGCACAGTTGATATCCATGTTCGCCTTGACGGTGTTTGGGGGAGCACTTTGGATACTCCATCAATCGCTACGAGAATTCCATTATAATAGTATTCTTCATCAGTTGCATTCTCTGACCACTCTGCAACTTACAAGCGCGCTGTTACTCACAACCTTGAGCTATCTCATCATGACTGGTTATGACCGGTTGGCAATCTTCTATGTCGAGCACCCGCTAGAAGGAGGGAAGGTTTCTTTAACCTCCTTTATCAGTTACGCTTTTAGTAATAATATCGGCCTTTCTCTGCTCGCGGGAGGATCAATCCGTTACCGGCTCTATTCAACCTGGGGACTTTCAACAGAAGAAATTGCAAGAATTCTTTCTTTCACAACGGTGACCTTTTGGTTGGGAGTGTGTACCGCTGGTGGTCTTGTTTTTTTGATCGATCCCGTCACCATTCCTTCATTACTGCACCCTTATATCAATTCGGTTCGACCTATTGGATTATGCTTCCTCCTGCTGGTGTCCTGTTATTTCATGGTGATAGTGTTGCGGCGCTCACGAGTACAACTCGCAGGCTGGGAATTTTCACTTCCATCTCCTCGGCTTGCATTGGCACAAATCCTGATTGGAACAATTGACTGGATTCTGGCTGGCAGCGTTCTCTATGCACTACTTCCCCACTCAGCCTCTCTTCCCTTTTTTCACCTTCTAGGAATATATCTTCTAGCTCAGATCGTTTCTTTGATCAGTCATGTTCCAGGTGGGTTGGGTGTATTTGAATCCCTGATCCTCCTCAGTCTGCCAACAGTTCCGCTGGACGTAATTGCCGGCACGCTCCTTGTTTATCGTGGTATCTATTACCTGCTGCCGTTGGCTATCGCCGCTTTTCTATTGGGAAGCATTGAATTCTTCAGGAAGCAAGCCAATGTCAGTCATGGTTTGCGGTTGGTCATTCGTTGGGGAACGACGATGACTCCACATTTGCTAGCCGCCCTTACACTGGTTGGCGGCGCGATCCTGCTTTTTTCCGGAGTTACTCCAGGGGAATCAGGGCGAATGCACTGGCTTTATAATTTTTTGCCATTGCCCGTACTGGAAATTTCCCATTTTCTCGGTAGCTTGGTTGGTGCCGGACTCATGATAGTTGCCTGGGGCCTGCAACGGCGGCTTGATGCCGCCTATCTGTTGTCGATTGCTTTATTGGCTAGTGGTAGCTTTTTTTCGCTGCTCAAAGGGGTGGATTATGAAGAAGCCATCCTGCTGGGGGTGATGCTTATAATCCTGTTACCCTGTCATCGTCATTTTTATCGACGAACTTCATTGCTTAATGAACCTTTCAGTTCAGGTTGGAGTCTGATGATTCTAGTGGTGATGAGTTGTTCGGTGTGGTTGGGATTTTTTGCCTATAAACATGTTGATTACTCTCATGACCTTTGGTGGCATTTTGCCATAACCGGCGATGCTCCCCGCTTTCTTCGCGCCATGGTCGGGACAACAACGCTTTTTTTATTATTCGCTCTTGTCAAATTGCTTAGACCACTTCGACTGGCACCTGCTCTGCCGGGGCTGATCGAAATAGAGAAAGCCCGGAAGGTGATTGCCAAGAATAAAGAAACAATAGCCCATTTAGCCCTCGTTGGGGATAAAACGCTGTTGTTTAGCGATTCCGGTAATGCATTCCTTATGTATGCTGTCGAGGGTCGCAGTTGGGTGGCGATGGGCAATCCGATTGGCCCTAAAGAAGAAAAACTAGAGCTAATCTGGCGGTTTCGCGGACTGTGTGAACGTGCAGAAGGTTGGCCTGTTTTTTATGAAATCGGCGCGGACACCTTATATCTCTATCTTGACCTAGGCTTGACCATGATCAAACTCGGTGAAGAAGCCAGGATACCTCTTCCGCAATTCTCACTTGAGGGAAAGGCTCGGAGCGGCTTGCGCTACGCCTATCGTAAAGCGGAAAAGGAAGGGAGTTCCTTCGAGATTATTGATACACCGCAAGTATCATCGCTAATTCCGGAATTGCAGCATATATCGAACATGTGGCTGGGCAGTAAAAATACGAGTGAAAAAAAGTTTTCAATGGGATGCTTTAATACTGAATACCTGCAATTTAATCCTGTAGCCGTGGTACGCAATGAAGGCAGGATTGTCGCTTTCACCAATATTTGGCAAGGTTATCAAAAAGAGGAATTGTCGGTTGATATAATGCGATTTCTTCCCGAGGCCCCACGTTCCACCATGGATTACCTGTTCATCAGCCTCTTTCTCTGGGGTAAGCAGACCGAATTTCAGTGGTTCAATCTCGGAATGGCTCCTTTAGCAGGTCTTGAGAATCGTCAGTATGCTCCCTTCTGGCACCGCATTGGGGCATTGATCTACCAGCATGGGGAACATTTTTATAATTTTCAAGGACTACGAGGGTACAAAGAAAAATTTGATCCGGTCTGGGCGCCACGTTACCTTGCTTCACCCGGTGGCATTGCTCTGCCGCGCATCCTCACTAATATTGCCACCCTGATTTCCGGGAGTGCGAAAGGAGTGCTGGGAAAATGAATGATTACTGGAAGACGATGCAATCAGTTGTCTTTTTATCTGTAATACTAGTCATTCTATTCTGTTTCATTATACCAACAGCTATTCTAGCAAAAGATAATCATGTGCCAATAGCTAATAGTGCCTCCATTGCCGATCTCCCTTTGACCGAGCTGCCTGTCTCGCAAGCAAAGAATGATATTTTAGCGATTATTCTCTCCGGCGATGGCGGCTGGGCTGACCTTGACAAAGTATTCGGTGCCGCATTCCAGAAACGAGGGGTCTCGACGGTCGGATTTGACTGCTTGAAATATTTTTGGAAAACAAGGCAACCCCTAGAAGTCTCCAGAGATATCAATACGGTAGTGCGGTATTATTTAAAAAAATGGCAGAAAAAACGGGTTCTGCTCGTCGGTTATTCTTTTGGGGCTTGCTGGCTTCCTTTTCTCGTCAATCGTTTCCCGGCAGATCTTTTGTCTCAAATCCATCTCTGTGTCCTGTTGGGCCCTAGTAGCTTCGTCAATGTCGAGGTACATATGTGGGATTGGATGGGTAATGAACGGCGGGAAGGTGCCCTAGAGGTTCTTCCTGAAGCGCGCCTGATTAAACCTCCTGTCCTGTGCGTATCTGGGAAAGAGGAAGAGGATTCGATCTGCCCATTGCTCAAAGGCGATACTGTCAAGAAACTCTCGATGCCGGGAGGACACCATTTTCATCATGAGTATTCCTCCATTATCGATACGATCTTCACTACAATGAAAGAGGTGAAGACGGAAAATTAGACTTTGCGAGATAATGCTGGAAGACTTTTCACATCCCAATGATAGTGGAAAATATAGTACAAGGAGGGCATTATGCTGCTCAACTTATTAGCTTTTTTTTTATTTTTTACTATGTTCAATCCGAGTTACGCGGAAACCACCATTGTTTTTGCCACGGATGCCACATGGCCACCTATGGAATTTGTCGATGCTCAAAAGCAGATTGTGGGATACGCGATTGATTTCATGACGGCTGCGGGGAAAGAAGCTGGATTTAAGCCGGTTTTCAAAAACACGGCCTGGGACGGAATTTTTGCTGGATTAGCCGACGGAAAATACGATGCGATTGTCTCCTCCGTCTCGATCACTGAGGAACGGAAAAAAGCGATGGATTTCAGTGAATCCTACTTTACGGTCCACCAGGCACTTATTGTCGCCAAAGGCTCTACCGCGAAAAACCTCTCCGACCTCAAAGGACAAAAGGTTGGAGCGCAGATCGGCACCACCGGCTACTTTGCCCTTAAGGACACCGGAGTAGAGGCCAAATCCTACGACGAGATCGGATTGGCTATGGAGGATTTGAGGGTCGGTCGTATTGCTGCTGTTGTCTGTGATGATCCGGTTGCCACCAACTATGCCTTACATAAGTACAAAGAAAGCCTTAAAATCGGAGCTATTTTGGAAACCGGGGTCGTTGAAAAGTATGGCGTTGCCGTGGCCAAAGGGAACACGGTAACGCTGGCGCTGATTAATAAGGGCATCATCGCTGTTAAAGCCAAAGGGCTTAACAAGGGATTGAAGAAAAAATGGATTGGTCAGGAATGATTTCTCCATCGCAACCTCACCTCTCCAACTCGCCTGACCTACTTCTCCTTATTTTAAGACGTCATTATGCCAGAACCAAAAAGTTTCAAAACCGAGGCCAAAGACCACACGCCACCTGTCCCCTCGCCAGACAACCACGGACTGATTTCCGCCTGGACGATTGCCCTTTGTGTTACCATCGCATTGATCATCCTTTTGCCATGGATGCAGCCGGATCCCTATCTCAATATTCTTCGATTTATTCCCGATGGTATTTGGGTCACCTTTGAGATCACTGTTCTGTCGATTTCCCTGGCGATCGTCATTGGCCTCCTCACCGGACTGGGGAGGATCTCCTCCAACCGGTTTATTAACCTTATAGCCTCCTTGTATGTAGAGGTGGTGCGCGGCATTCCTCTGCTTGTCCAGCTCTTCTATATCTATTACGCCTTGGGGCGATTTATCCGGGTACCAGATCTTGTGGCCGCAGTTATTGCCATGGCGTTCTGCTATGGTGCCTATATGGGCGAAGTGTTCCGTGCCGGGATCAAGTCCATCAATTACGGGCAGGTTGAGGCCTCCCTGTCGCTGGGCTTCAACCACCGGCAAACTATGGTCTACGTCATCCTGCCCCAGGCTTGGCGAACCATTATGCCGCCAGTGGGCAACGAATTTATAGCACTGCTCAAGGATACCTCGCTGGTATCAATCCTTGCCGTCGCCGATATCTTACGGCGCGGCCGAGAATATGCCGCCGAGAGCTTTAACTATTTTGAAACCTACACCATGATCGCGCTGATCTATCTCCTCATAACCCTCATTTTATCCAAACTCATCGCTATTATGGAATTACGGTTGAGCTATTATGAACGCCGCTGATTCGATCATCCGTTTGCATCGTGTCAACAAGTCGTTTGGTGAGTTTAAAGCGCTTATTGATATCGATCTCGACATCAACATTGGCGAAAAAGTTGTGGTGATGGGGCCATCCGGGTCCGGCAAGTCGACTTTGCTCCGCACCATCAATCGCCTGGAACCCATCGATTCCGGAACAATAACGATCAATGGCAGTGATCTCTACAGCCCCAAGGAGGATATTAACCGGATTCGCATGGAACTGGGAATGGTCTTCCAGAGTTTCAACTTGTTTCGACATAAGAGCGTGCTCGACAACCTGACACTTGCCCCTATGAAGTTGAAAAGAATCCCGCGCGACCAGACTGAGGCCCTGGCCCTGACCTTGCTCGACAAGGTGGGCATGCGTGACCGCGCCAGCCACTATCCGGTTCAGTTGTCCGGAGGGCAACAGCAGCGGGTGGCGATCGCCCGCGCCTTGATGATGGAGCCGAAGATCATGCTCTTTGATGAACCCACCTCGGCTTTGGATCCGGAAATGATCAATGAAGTCCTCACAGTCATGGTCTCCCTTGCAAGGGAGGGGATGACCATGGTGGTGGTCACCCATGAAATGGGATTTGCACGAGAGGTTGCCGACCGGGTCGTGTTCATGGACGGCGGGGCCATTGTGGAAGAGGCTTCGCCGGAGGCCTTCTTCACCCAGCCGCGGAATCCGCGCAGCCGGATCTTTTTGCAGCAGGTCCTAAACCCATATTTTCGGAGTGGTCCAAGAAGTGTTTAACAAGAAGTACACTGAGCCTTTAAAGGAAGAGGAATGAAAAGACTTCTGTTTCTGACAAGTTGCTTGGTGGTAGTGTTGGCAAGTTATCTAGATGCATCGACAGCACCGCTTGTGCCGTTCCATAGCGCGCGCGTGAAGATTAACGATATTACAATGTACTATGAAGAATACGGCAAAGGGGAACCATTAATTCTGTTGAATGGAGGACTCACAAATACAACTGCTTGGGCCAAACAAATTCCGGCATTCTCTCAACGATACCATGTGATTGCTCTCGATAGTCGCGGGCAAGGCCGAACAACCGACTCTGAGGCGCCAATAACCTACGAGCTGATGGCAGAAGACACTTTGCAGTTAATGGATCACATTGGGATTGATGCCGCCCTCATTGTTGGCTGGAGCGATGGTGGCATCATTGGAATCGAGATGGCCATTCATCATCCCAATCGCGTCCGGGCTCTTGTCGCTTATGGCGCGAACACGACACCCGAAGGTGTAAAAGAAAGTGATTCCATTTTTCTTGGATATTCATCGGGGGACGTTTTGCTCAGATGGCTGAGCAATCAATATCACAGTATATCTCCTCAGCCTGTACACCTCCCGAGCATTGTTGAAAAGATAAGGAAGATGTGGTTGACAGAGCCACATATCACGGCAGAAGAGTTGGCAACAATCAAAGCGCCAACTTTGATTATTCAAGGTCAAAAAGATGCGGTTGTGAGTACGGCGCATGCCAAGGCTATAGCCGAAGCAATACCCCATGCTACCTTCGTGTTATTACCGAATGCAGGCCACGACGCGATGACTCGGAAACCTAAAGAGTTGAATAAAGTAATATTGGGTTTTTTGAAAGGCAAATGACAGTCTGAGCTCAGATACAGATTTGCCTATTCATTTGGTCCGTCACAAAGTGAACGTTGCACCAGGGAGACAATGAAGTACAATATTTCCCCTGTGGTGGAATTCTTGCCATCCACTAGAAATTCCCGTGGAAATATCGAAGGCAAAACCCTCTCGTCGATGCCACTCGATGGGGTTGCCGTACAAGGGTTTCGCACCGAACTGCGTGCTGATGGCGTAGGCGACTCCGCAGGTCAGCATCACAGGCAGGGTGAGTTGGAACTGATTGGTCGTCTCCAGCACCATGACAATTACTGCGGCCAGTACGGAAGCCATGCCAATAACGGTCATCACTCGAGCGCCGGGTTTGAGCCACATGGCCCCATATGGGCCATGACGTAGCCGCTGGTGGCGCCGACAAACAGGGTGGCGGAATACGCCGCCAATCGCCCCCGATCCTGTGCTGGTCGCGGGTGCCGCCAGTTTCACTCACCCTGGGCTTTTGGCTTCGTGGTCGAACGTTTCGGTTTATTTGTCCACATGCTGTTACCGCAGCACATCGAAACGCTGCAACGAGGTCTCTCGTTTTGGATCGGCCTTTCTTTCATAATTTTGGGATCGCTGTGATACAAGGCTATTTTCAGCGCATCGTGGTTATGATCCTGCTCCGATGTTAAGCAGTACAATACCCATATTACTCAAGGGCGGTTTTGCCAAGGAGATCATCGTGGACAACAATGGCTCAAACTTTGGAAAACTACTCCAAAATTCACTTGTTGCCGTATTCTTTTGCACCGTCCTGGTCCTCCTCTGTTATTTATTCGTAGACCGTCCGGTAGCTTACTATGTGCATAACCAAAGGTTTGCTGATTATCACGTCCTAAGGTGGTTAACTTACCCTCCCGCCATCCTACAAGCTTGGGTTCCGGTAGTGCTCACGGCACTAATGGTCCGACGAGTCTGGGGGCCGTTCTGCAAATGGGAGCGGGTGGCAGTGGCGGTCTGTCTGAGTTTAATCCTGGCAGAGCAGTTCAAAGATGCTCTGGCATACGCATTCGGTCGCTATTGGCCTGAAACCTGGGTCAATAGTAACCCATCGTTAATTCGTGATGGGGCTTACGGCTTTCACCCCTTTTATAGCGGCAACGCCTACAGGAGTTTTCCCTCCGGTCACACTGCTCGGACTTTGGCCGTCTCTTCCATCATCTGGATGACTTACCCGAGATGGCGGTGGGTCTGTGGACTGGTGTCAATGGTCGTGGCTGCAAGTTTAGTGCTGATAGATTATCATTTCGTAGGAGATGTGATCGCTGGCGGGTTTGTCGGAGGTATCGTCGGAACGTACACGTTCCACTGCGCCTGCTCCAGTGAGGCAGGTTGAAAAGTGGATACCAAACCTCGTCCCCATTTTTTTCTCTTAGAGAAATAATTGATGGAAACTGACGTCGGTTCGAGTTGTACTTACCTTTCCGCTAGTTGACCGGGTTTTGGCATTCTAAACCCTAATTTCGGCGACTTGGGCTAATACCCCTGAAGCGTATATTTTATCTTATGAAGATATCTACCAAAATCCCTTTTCTTGCCGTGCCAACATTTCTTTTTTGGGTATGGGCTGCCCTTGCTGGCATGGCTTCGGCTGCGGTTACAATGGGATTTCGCCTGTTGATTGAGCTGTTGGAAAGGATATTGACGACGCCACAACCCCAAGGGCTTGTGGCTGTCGCGTTGACCTTATCACCGGTGATGCGCATCTTTGTCGGCACGATTGGTGGCATGTTCGCCGGAACGTTGTTATGGCTGGGAATCATGTGGGCAGCAAAGAGCCCACAAGGTGACAGACATCTGGACTATATTGATGCTGCCCGCTTAGGTGAAGCTGACTTGAATGATCGTACGACCCTAGCACGCAGTGCTTCATCTCTTGTTTCGGTTGCAAGCGGTGCGTCAGTGGGCCGTGAAGGGCCAATGGTGCAGCTCGCTGCTTGGGTATCGGTGGTTTTGGGGCGCCTATTAAAACTGCCTCCTGCAGAGCGGAACGCATTAATGGTATGCGGAATTGCGTCCGGTATCGGAGCGGCCTACCATGCCCCTGTGGCTGGGGTGGTGTTTGTTCTTGAGCTTGCTTTGGGGTTTCTTGCCAGACATACGGTAGCTCCGGTGCTCATCGCCGTGGCGGCATCAAGTATTGTTATACGCGGATTAGGGCTGGCCGAACCCATCTATGTTATCCCTGCGGTTGGACTTGCTCCTGGTCACATTGGATTTGCGGCCCTTACGGGTTTGCTTTGTGGCGGTCTTGGTACAGGGTTGCTGTATGGAGTTGAACACAGTCGCATGGTTTTTGCGCGCATTTCTTGGTTACCTCTGCGATTGATGATGGGGGGGTTGCTGGCAGGGGGGTTGTCGGCACTGACACCGGAAGTGTGGGGCAATGGTTTCAGTACTGTATCGCGTGTGCTCCATGGCGGGGCACTGGTCCAATGGGTTGCATTAGTTTTAATGGTAAAATTACTAGCCACCCTGTTTAGCGTCGGTTCAGGGACGGTAGGGGGGCTGTTCACACCTACACTTTTTATTGGTGCTACAAGTGGGTTTCTCCTCGGTGATATGGCGTTAAGCAGGCTGCCCGCACAGTGGGTCGGCACTCCCGAGACTGTGGCCATTGTTGGCATGGCCGCCGCTCTTGCTGCCGCCACCCAAGCCCCCTTGATGGCCATTATCATGGTATTAGAAATGACCGGCCAATTTCATTTGAGTGTCCCTATCATGCTGGCAGTAGGTGTGGCCTATGCTGTGAGCACACAGCTTGGCACTCGCCCCTTATATGGGAATCCTATTGAAGGTCATGCATAGAGACGTTGTTCAAGGGCTTCTTCATCAAGATCATAAGGCAATGTCCGTTATGTTTGCCATGTTTGTAGTTCTTCTCTTTGCTGCACATGCTTTTTCTGAGGGTAAAGAAACAATCAGTAAAAATGTTGATACCGTTGTTGCTGCCATTAATAGCGGAAAAGATGCTTCAAGTTTTTCTGCAGATGCTTACAATCCCTATGTATTGGTGTCAGTGGTCGTGGCTGCAAGTTTAGTTCTGATAGATTATCATTTCGTAGGAGGTGTTATCGCTGGCGGGTTTGTCGGAGGTGTCGTCGGAACGTACACTTTCCACTGCGCCTGCTCCAGTGAAGTAGGTTGAGAAAATTTATATAGCCGGACTATGGCCACTCTTAGTGGCTAATGATCAGACATGAAAAATCCTCTTTATCTCCGGAGGCTACGAGCGACATAAGTTCTTCGCTGGCGATAGACATATAGTCCCGATGACTTATTATTTATTACCATCATCCATCACCTCGCCTCACCGAGCACCAGGTTCACGTCTTAGAAGGAGGAAAGATACATGCACTATTTTCCCTTATCCTGGCAATTCTTGTTGCTTTTATTCTTTCTATTCATCTTTCTGCTGATCGCCACTGAGATTGGGATTCTCAGTTATGCATACCAAAGAATCGGAATCGGCAAACGGTATGTGTTTTCCTTGCTGCTACTTTCCCTGTTGGGAAGCTATATCAATATTCCCGTCTTCCAGTTTCCCCCTGAGGAAGTTGTCTCCGGGGCCTATGCGGATTTTTTCGGAATGCGCCTCGTCATCCCTGTAGTGACAGACTGGCCGGCAACAATCATCGCCGTCAATGTCGGGGGAGCCCTCGTTCCATTTGCTCTTTCTCTCTATCTGATATTGAAAAATAGGTTCTATACTCAGGCTCTTCTGGGAATCACCATCGTGATGTTTCTCGTCCATATGATGGCTCAACCCGTCAGAGGCGTGGGGATCGCCGTACCCTTCTTTACTCCCCCTCTTGCGGCTATGATTGTGTCGCTTGTGCTTTCCAGAAAATACGCTCCAGCCTTGGCTTATATCTCCGGAAGCATGGGAACCCTGATGGGTGCAGACATCACCAACTTTGATAAAATCCGTGGACTGGGCGCCCCGGTTGCTTCAATCGGGGGAGCCGGGACCTTCGACGGGGTCTTTCTGACCGGGATCATTGCAGTGATTCTTGCAAGTCTTATGAGAGCCTCGCAGACGCTTCCAGCGGACAGCCGGTGAGCAATTTACTACGGGGAGCAGATAGATGAGCTCGTCTATGCTCACAACTATAAACACATGCACATAAATCGGAAGCTAATCAAAATTAGGTTCCTCGCTGTTTCAAATGGGTAGCGTCTTGATAATTTAGGGCAGCGGTTGATCAAAGCTTCGTTATGAAAGACACTGACTTTTTTCAATTGGCCCTTGGCTTGAAACCGACGTGGCAGGTTTCATCATTAGAATTCAACCTCGAGCAAAAGCGTCTTGAGATCAAGATTGATTTTCTCAGAGGCAGCAAAATAAAAAAGCATTTTTGAATACGCTTGGCGAGGGGAAGGGATTCGAGGAAAATCCCTCAAAGGCTGATGTGGTACAGAAAAAATAGACACAGAGTTAAGAGCCGTTATCGAATTTTCACCAGACCAAGATGATGATATCCAAGAGCCGCCCTTTGAGGTTTAAGCTGTGAAAAACGATCCGTAGGTATGCTGAGAATGTATGTCTTGTTCTTGTTTCCGCTGACAGGAAGGCAACGGGAGTTATCAGAAAAACGGGTTGGGGCTACAAGTTCATATCCGCAACTATATTCACTCTAGTGAGTGCTCGCTCGATAATTGATGTTTGGTGAGAACCCTTTGCTGGCAAGCAATCTATAATAAATTGAAAGGGAGCGTTGGGGTATTTTTGACTTTATGTAGCAATATCGAATTGTTGAACCTGTGAATTTGGTTCGGGGCAAAAAAACATGCACTTGGACCAGAGGAGGACCATAGACAAAAAAGGGGTCACAGCCAAAAAAGCTGTAACCCCTCTAAACTATTGGTGCCGAGACCAGGATTTGAACCAGGGACACACGGATTTTCAGTCCCTGGCAACTTCTTGAAAAAGCCACTATGTCAAAAGTGAAAACAACAAAAAATCAGCAAGATAAATCATTACCTGAAAGAAATGGCCAATTTGTCGTTATGATGATCTGCTGATCCCCTCATTGTATTTTTGCTCTCCAATTAGCCAGTCCCAACAAGCTAACTATCCATAGTTGCGAATATTAACACTTTTCATGTTCGCCCTGTTACTTTTTTCAAAAAGGACCATAGATGGACCATAGTACTTTTTCATACCCCCTTTTTACACAGTCCAGATAAGGATTTCATACCCAAGGGCTTAATTCCACTATATCGGGAAAAAAATAACCGAGACGCCAAGGGAGATTATGTTTTTTTAAATTTGTTGTAATAGGTTAGGAGACCATGAAGGTTACATACCGCCCATGCCCTGACAAGGCATAATGCCGGTATCATCCATCCCCATCCCCATCCCCATTCCTCTACCTTTACCCATACCCATACCCATGCCCATGCCCATATGCATCATGGGCAGGCCTGACTCTTTGGCTTTGGCACGAAGTTTCTCTCGCAATTCAAAAAGTTCACCGGCCAGTTGAGAGGCCTTTGTTGAGTCCGGGGTATCGGCTTGCATTAGGGCATGCATTGCTGCTATCTTTTCTACCATTTGTTTCCTAATGGCTACGGTATCATCCATGAATTTTTCATGGGCTTTTAGCATCGCCGGATCCATTTGGTATTGGTAAGCAGCAGTGCTTTTCTTCGCCTCCTTATCTGGCTGGGCAGGTTGGGCTAAGGTGGATTGGCTGATAGCTAGGACCAAACCGCTAGCCAGAATAGTTGCCAACATAATTTTTTTCTTACTGGTTGTGAGTTCCATTGCTCCATACTCCTTAGATGTTGAAAGGTTAGATTTTAACACTTTGTTTTTTAAACGAAAATAAAAGGGCTTTTCACAATTGGGATAAATAGGCAGTTGCTAGACGCTTATCTACCCTCAGCGATATACTGTTGTAGGTGGACGTGTTGGAACTCAGCTGACCCGTTTGAAATCATTTGCCGGTGTGGCGCAAACAGGGCAATCTTTAAATGTTGGTTTTCCTTCAACAGTGTAACCGCAAGTAGGGCAAACAAAAAACCCTATATCTGCAACTTTCCAATTATTTAAGTTGCTCAAAGCTTTTTTGTACAACTTCGCATGCTCACCTTCGGCGGTTTTGGCATAATTGAAGGTTTGTATCGCATCAGAATTATGTTCTTTTTCAGCCTGTGCCAGGAAACTTGGATACATCACCGTTTGCTCATAGGTTTCACCTTTGATTGCCTCGGCAAGGTTTTCCTTGGTCGAATTGATAGCCGGCACCTTTATCTCGGCTTTCGGAGTGGCTCCCATGCTTTTGATAACCGCAGCATGATTATTGAAATGAATCTCTTCAGCGGCAGCAGCTGCACGGAATAATGCAGCTACCTTCAGATAGCCTTCTTCGGTAGCTTTTTTAGCGTAGGCTTGATATTTGGCATGCGCATTACTTTCTCCATTGAATGCGGCTTGAAGGTTTTCAAGAGTTGAACCGACCTTTGCTTCATCAGCATACAATGCTGGTGCTATCATCATCGTCAGGCCAAATGCGATCATAAGGACAAAAGCAAAACGAAACATTCCATCATTCTTTCTCATTCAGAATCCTCCTTTCTTTAAAAAAATCTATAAGTTCCATGTATTGACAAGTGTGGTCAATCCATCTGCCCGCCCGTATATATCATAACTTCACCCCAGTGCATTTTTCCATCCTCCCTCCCATTCGGCGCCGTATACTTGGCTTTCTTTTCAGTAAAAAAGATATCGGAAAAAAATAGCGCAGATTGTTCTAATATTCTTATCCCCAAGGGGATTACAATAATCAAATATTGTAGATAAAACAGATAGGATGATTATCAGGCAGGAATGGAAATTGTAGGATGTAGAATGCTGGGAGTGAGTCTAATTGAACAAAAAGCAAATTAAGGATAGATGTTGGATTCTGTCAGATTGTGAGTTTATGAGATAGAACTGTTTTTCGTACCCTGGATGTATCTTTACGTGAGAAATAATAGGCGGGGTAGATTTGAAATCATTCTGGATTTTACTGGATGATGCCTCGCAATCGCTCAGTCCCCCTAACATGGCAAAGTGTAGTTCAAAGAGTCAAAGACCATTCTGGTCTTCCAACTGTCCGAGAACCGCTTGGAGCGTAAAAATGGATTAACTAGTATCCAGCTAAAATAACAGTACAAGTTTAGCCTCTTGGTCCTCCAGTGGTATTCTGTGCGCCAAAGAAACAGTGGATAAGTTCACTCGAACCATCTAGTTTGGCCCAGCTCATTTATGTAACTCAACAATAGATGGCAGCTGCCCAGTCTTCGACCTGACACGGTCCCCACCACCTAATCTTTTCTCCCCCTGGTTGGCTTCGGCTGATCGGGTTTTTTTTTACCTCCACTATTAGAAAACGCATTGATGGGTTTGCATTCATACTCCCCCCCCATAAGTGGTGGGTCACTTTCTGATACTCGCCTTGGTTGATGTCTAAACGAAGATGGCCTGTCGATTTGCTGAATACTCCGAATTCTCCACTAACCATACCAGCTAAGTGGTAGTCGAACTTTATCTCGGAGTCGGTTTCGTTAACGATTGGAATGTCTGAATTAGGAAACATAAAGGGAGGGGCGGAAAGCGGCGCACAGCTCGTATGTGCATGGCTACTATACCAAAAGGAGGCGATCGCATTCCGGAAGAGGTTCTCCGACCTCCTGCGAGCTATGAATTCCCAAATCGGGCGGATGTGAGTGAAGGATTCAAGCTCCACGCCTGTCAAGGAATGTTAAGGTTCAAAGCGTATATCATTGAGTGCAACTCGTTCCGAATAGCGTTTTTTTGAAAATTAACTGGAGGCGGTAATACGGCGCTGAAGCGATGCACAGAATGCGGGAAGGATGTTTCGACAAATGCAGCGGCCTGCCCCCATTGTGGTAACCCTATGGGGGGGCGGGCAGGCCATCCATTCTAAGGCAATAGTAAAAAGCCGACCGGAGAAACGAGGTGATTCAATCAAAGAACTGGCGGCAAGTATCAAAAGTATGAAAGCGGACCTTCAAGCATATGTGGATAGGCAGTACGGGATTCCAAAAAAGTCCCACCTCAGGATTGTTACCCCTTAGCGAAACCGTAGTGCGCCCGCATTATTATACCCCCGGTTGGCTCCGGCTGATCGGGAGTTTTTTTTATGTCGACTTGCCATGTATCATGGCCGTTGCTATTGGTTTCTCTCCCTCTCTCGCAGGTAGCTCAGCTAGGCATTATAATATAAATAAATAAACAATAACGAACGACGATGGAGGCGACCAATATGAATTTCTCTTTTTATCGTTTTCTTCTTTGGGTTCTTGTCGTTGGTTTATTTGCCAATAATGCTGCAGCTATGGTTCATGCAGGGAAATGGGAGGTGGATCAAAGGATTCAACAAGCCTTTGAAACAGGAAAATTACTTCCTGATCATACCTATTATTACCTGGGTTCTTATGCAGCGCCGACAACCGTCATTGCTCTGGACAATCATTATACCCTCCGTGAAAATAACGTCTGGGCCAAGGTCGATGAGATGTCTGAGAAGGTGTTAAAGGGATGGTTAAATGTGTACAGAACCGAAGGGTCCACGTATTTTGATTATTCGGGGGGTGTTATATTGACCCCGGACGGCAAGCGGGCGGGAGTATGGTATTCCCCAAACACCGTTAACATCGTAGAAATGCCTGATCCTGGAGTACTTGTGATATTTCAACCTCACACACCGTCTGGGGCGACGTACGGAAACCAGGATGGTGGAAGTCACAGTAGATGGTAAAGCTAAAAAATAATTTGTTCCATTAAATTGGGGGACAAAGGCAGGGCTCAACGGTGCTGGATCATGGATGCCCTTCTATGCTTCCCTCGATCACGAGAGCGGAGAATGAGCAATATGATGAACCGAGATGAGCTTGATTTGTTAGCGGCGAGACTCTTTCACATGCTCCGGCCCTACCTGAACAACAATACCCCGCGCTGGATGAGCTTGACAGAGGCATGCCAGTACGCAGGAGGTATGAGCCGGGAGACCATCGACAAGTTTCTCAACTCGGGAAGGTTGCAATGATTGTGGGACCCCTCACTGGAGGCTGGCCGGGTGCGCACTGTTTACAAAAGTTCGCACCTAAATGAGTGCCTGCCTAGGGCTCTTGTACCGAGGTTGTCAACCTCCATCCTCGGCAATATAGTTTGTTTATAGCCAAGTCTTTCTGGTTTCTGCCCAAGTTTTTCTCTCCCCTTGGGTAGGGTGAGCAGGCGGCCCTCCACCGCGGTTGTCTCCCTTTGCCAGATTGCCTTGGCCTCTTTTTTTGTAACACCTAATATCCACCCGGTTGGCTTCGGCTGGCCGGGGATTTTTTTATGTCGACTTGCCATGAAGCGGATGATAAACACAAAAATCTAGATAAGAAATGCCGAATTGGAGCCTTGCAAAAAAGGAAAACTAAAAATGAAATACCTTCTCATAATGGCAGCTATTTTTCTGACTTTCATGCAATCAGGATGCAGCCTCTACCAAAAAATATTTACGCAGAAATCACCGACAGTAGTGCCCAGGGAGGCCACTCCCAATGCCTCTTCTTCTCATTCCCTTTCAGAATGCCAAGCCATAAGCCATGATATCGATAGGGCAGCAAAAAGGCTAAATGAGCTTGAGCTATTAAGCAATTCGAAACAATGCCATTGAGCACATGATCCGAGTTGCCCGATCCAACCGACCCAAAGTAATCCTGGCTCTCATGTTGGCTGGTTTTGTTGTTTCCGGTCTATTGTGGACGGTGGATAGGATGTCGAATAACAACGTGGTTGTTGCCGATCAACAGGCTACAGACTCTCCAGGCAGGGAAGATGGTAGGGGTGGAGATGGTCTTTAGAGTTATCATGCAACCTCACGACTCACATGAGGTTGTATGATAGTGCTCCATTCCTTATTTAATAACGTTTGTTATCATGATGACCCCTATCTTCTGAAATTCTCCTGTCCAGACTGTTAATATCATGCTCTACGTGGTCTTTTTCCCTCTAGCTAATTTGACCATCTCTTCTCATGCGATCAACTTTGTCGAGTATATCGTTGAAATTATTTTTATACTCCCTGGCCTCATGCTTGGAAATATCTCCACGTTCAACGCCCCGATCAACTTTCCGGTTCTCTTCATCAATCCTGGTGCGTATCTCATTAGACCAATATTCTCGGTCGTCAGCATGGTTTCCTTCTTTAGGACCTACCTTAAGGATAAACCGAGATCAAATCGAGGTGATTGTCATGAAGAGACATGGTTGTTCAGTTTTGGTTAAAGATAGTATAGGAGACAAATTTATCTGCACCCTGAATAGTCTTTGCTCCTTAGATAGGCGTAACGAGGTTGTTTCAATGCTGGATAGCAACCGAAAAATTCCAAATAAACTTCAAGTAGGCTAAGGATAGATGTCGTGTTTTGTGAGATTGTAATCTTATGAGGCAGAACTGTCTTTCGTTTCATTCCCCCCAAACCCTCTTCCTGCATTCCAAATAGCTACGACTGCAGGGTGCCTGATGATACGTTCCACGGAGATTGCATAGAATCGCTCTCTAACCGCATCTGATCTGCCGATGATGGAGACATTATGTTGCAGGCATACTTCGTGCTCTATTATAGAAGGTACAGTAAAGACACCGTCTCCAGCTTGACCAAATACTGCCAACAAAGCTTGATCGTCAAATTCTCCAGCTATCTCGGGACGGATATCGAGTGAGCCAAACCATTGATCCAAATTTCCTCGTAATGCAGACATTGGTGTTGGCAATAACATGCTGATATTGTTCAGTGATTTTGGGAAACCCTGTCGCAGCAACTTAGCTAATGATTCCACAGCACAAAAGGTCACGCCACATTCTCCCAGCAAGTGGCTATAGGCCTTGACACTGAGACCAGGCTTTACCGGAGTATCTGTGATTACGATGTCGAGATTGTGAATAGCTAGCTCTGCTAAAAGTTGCTTCTCTTTTCCTTCATGACAGGCAAGGCGTAGCCCCTCAGAAAGCGCCATAGCTGGTTCAAGAATTCTTCTGGCCATCAACTTAGGAATTGCGTCCACAATGCCGACCTCAAAACGGAGAGGTCCAGAAAATGACCTTCCTTTTACCGTGTCAATCAACTCCAGCCCCAGAGCAAATATTTCGTCAGCATACCGAAAGACCACACGACCTAGTTCCGTCAGTTCCAGATTCCGCCCCACTCTACGGAAGAGCTTTCCGCCCATGGATTCTTCAAGTCTGCTTATCTGCATGCTGACTGTAGAGGGTGCCAACCTAAGTCTTTCCCCGCCCCTAGTGATGCTCTCCTCTTTGGCCGCAACCCAAAAATAATAGAGGTGATGATAGTTAAGCCATTCCATTTTATGTTTCGATTTTATCGAATCGTTATGTTGCTATTATCTATTTGTCCAAAATGATATCGCTCATTATGGTCTCTATTAACTACAACACCAATGGAGGATTCATGAGCATCGATGTCAACTGGAGTGCACTCGATTCCGATGAGGAATCAAAAAATATTGTTTTATGCCAACTCCGATATTTTCTGGGACGGTATCGTGCCGCCACCATGCGAATCTGGGTTCGTTTCTCGGACGTAAATGGTCCTAAAGGAGGTTTTGACAAGCAGTGTGTGGTTTTTTTAAAGCTCAGGCACATAGGCGAAATCATCATCAAAGGCGAAGGAGTTAATTATCTCGAGGTGTTTAAAGCCAGTCTTGAAAGACTTGTTCGTTCCGTTCGGCGTGAACTTGGCAAGCAGCGCGACAAACCTATTCGAATTAACCGCAGGGAATGGTCTAAAGAATTAGAAAAAACTGATCTTTTCATAGGGTAAGAGATGGTATCTGCTTTTGCACGGGAAAAGTCAATGGCCACGCAGTACCCAAATTTCAAGTGGAAAAAGGAAAACCATATGAAACATGTTAATTTTTTGGAAGAACTGAGATATTTAAAAACAAATTATAAATCGAATCGAAAACTTAAAATTTTTCTTGGCGCTAGCCTTGCCGGAATCCTAATGGTTGGCGCACTGGTCGTTTGGGCAGGAATTGCGACTTTCAAAAGTGTGGTAAGCATTGGAGCAAAGCCCGTTGTGCAGGAAAAAATCAAGTCTTGGAACGATACCAACGTGCCGGATAAGATTGCGAGTCTCGAATCGGGGGTTAAAAATCTTCCAGCTCTTACAAAGGTTGGTTGTTGGACCACAGCGCAAAGCCTTATGAAGGTAGAAGTATGGGTTGCAAAACCCTTTGTTGAAAATCTGAACAGCTTAAAGCTTGCCTGCCTGAACAAATAGACATGCCAACAGAGAGGTTGCTTTCCATTTTTAACAGTGCAGGTAATTCACCCAACAACGGAACAGATTGACACAACTTATAATCAGAGGAGAACGTTTGTATGAAATGCCCGGTTTGTATTACTGCTGAACTTAAGATGACAGATCGCCAGGGAGTGGAGATTGACTACTGTCCTGATTGTCGCGGAATATGGCTCGACCGTGGTGAACTTGATAAGATTATCGAACGATCCTATTCTCAACCCCCACAACCACAACAGACAAACCCCCAACCACAATACCAACATAGTGGCGAGAGTAATCCTTTTCAAAAAAAGCATCATGATGAGCACAACCCCTTTTACGACAAACATCATGACAAACATTATAACGAGCATAGCGCTGGTCCACATGGTCAGCACCAAAAGAAATCGTGGTTATCTGAAATTTTTGATTGATAGAGGGCCTTACAGTTTATCTAACCTCAACATATCCACCTATTGGATAACGCTCCACCCTAAATGAGGGTGTCAATTTTTGATATATCTTTTTTAAAAACTGATTGTAATGATAACAATCTTGCTGACGTGTTATGTGGAATCAAAGACATAGTATTTTACTGCGTTGCCATGTAACGAAGGATATTCGCTTCGGTGCGTACCATGCTTAACCTGTATAGAATGATAGTTGGTGATTAGTGGACCCAACCAGCCAAAACCTAAAAACGCGCGCGATACTATTCTCCATACTCTCCAACTCCATTCTGGTAGTCCTAAAGTTGGTGATTGGTATCATGATGCAATCGGTTAGTGTTGTTTCCGAAGCTGTTCATTCTGGACTTGATTTGGTTGCTGCCATTATAGCCTGGTTTTCAGTGCGGGAATCTGGCAAGCCTGCTGACGACGAGCACAGATTCGGACATGGTAAGTACGAAAATGTTGCTGGGACTGTCGAGGCGGTGCTGATTTTTGGCGCGGCCTTTTACATCATTTGGGAAGCCGCACATAAACTCTGGGCCGGTGTTTTTGTAGTTGAGGACCTCGGTTTAGGAGCATTGGTGATGGGAGTGTCGGCGCTAACAAATTATCTTGTTTCGCGTCATCTGTTTAATGTGGCTATAAAAACCGATTCCGTGGCTCTTGAAGCTGATGCAATGCACTTGCGAACCGATGTCTACACGTCGGCAGGTGTATTTGGTGGCCTTATTGCGATTAAGCTGACCGGTATTCACATACTAGATCCACTTATCGCTATAGTGGTGGCTCTGATGATTATCAAAGCAGCCTGGGACCTAACCAAATCAGCCTTTTTTCATATCTTAGATGTTAAGCTGCCATATGATGAGGAAGCTATCATTCATGAGGTCATGGACGCTCATTCAGCTCGTTATATTGAATACCACAAATTGCGCACCAGAAAATCAGGCCATACTCGGCACATCGACATGCATTTGGTGGTTCCTAAAAAAATGACTGTGGAGATTGGGCACAATTTGAGTCACGTCATCACGAATGAGATTGAGTCTCGGCTAGCCCATAGCCATATTCTCGTCCACATAGAACCATGTGAAAGGGAGTGTCATGGGTGTGACCTCTGTGAGAGATTATCAATCAATTAAATCCATTATAGACCGCTGCGTTTGGGTAGTTTCCTGCGCCGCCTTGTTGGCCATCCGCTTTGAATGCTTCGTGGAAAGCGACGGTGCCATGCGGAATATACCCGTCAAACGACAGCGCGAAGAAGACTTCCGGCGGCACTCCCTCATGGGCAAGTCCCGACACGTTCTTGAACCCGAATTTCCTGTAGTATTCCGGGTGTCCAACGAGACAACAGCCTCGGGCGTTCAAGCCCTTGAGGCGTAACAACCCTTGCTCGATCAGGGATTTGCCGATGCCTTTCCGCTGGTGCTCCGGCAGGACGGAAACCGGTCCAAGGCCATACCAGTTCGACGTGCCGTCAGAAAAGGTCACCGGCGAGAAAGCAATATGCCCAAGCACTCGGCCATCCATTTCTGCCACCAGCGAGAGCGTAAGAACTCCGGTGGCACGGAGCGCCTCGATGATGAACTGTTCGGTGTGTTGACTGACCGCCAAGGTCTTGAACGCGGCGATCGTCACCTCTGTGATCGCGCCAATATCGTCCGGCGTCTCGTTTCTGATAATGATCTTGGGAGTTTCTCGATTCATGATCTCATCTTCCTCTTTCCTGCAGGCCAACAAGGTGTTAACCGGTTTTCAGTGTTTCTGGTTCACAGGGTTACAAACTGCTATTATTTTTGCCCCGGGTAACTGGTAATCATGCACAAAATCGGGATAACGAAAAATATGCACAGTAACTAGACATAAAACGGCTGGTTTTACGAGACCATTTTTAACACCCCCCATCTAACGTGTCTCGACCCACGCAACAAAACCGTTTAGCGTACGATTTTTCCAAATTCTGAGATGAATTCCTCGGAACTCAAATCTTGAGGCCACCTTTAAATTTATAATTGACATGGTCAATGATATGGGCAATGATGTTGTTATGAACGAAACTAATAAAAATAGATCCAATGAATTGCATCATAAGGGAGACGAATCTCATCTCGTCCGAGAAATCGTTCGCACTAACCAGGTGCTCATGAACGGGTTTTCGCGGATGGTCGGAATGTCAATGTCACGTCTTACACTCATGCGACTTTTAGCCACAGCTGACGAGGGTGTTGGCGTCAATGATCTCGCCAGACATCTTGGGATCAATGCGGCGGCGGTCACGCGACAGGTGAAGGAGATGGAGGATGAAGGTCTCATTCAACGACGCGACGACCCCACGGATGGTCGACGCAGCTATGTGAATCTCTCACCGAAAGGGCACATGTTGTTTGAGGAAGTCCATGAACGCAGCCATGAACTCGAACGTGCGTTATCTAAGGTCATCAGTGAGGAAGAGATTGCAGCAACGACTGCTGTTCTTGGGACGTTACGAAACTTCGTTGAGAGTTATCTGTCTAAGGGGGAACCAAAGTGAATTTTCATTTACAGCAATATGCAATTCTCCTTTCATTTCATCTGCCATTTCCTTTGCATAACAGAACCACTTTCATCAAGATCGACAAAGCCTTGTGCGAGGCTTGCGGTCTTTGTTTATCTATATGCCCGGGCAGAGTACTCGGGATGATCACCTTCCTCAGCCATCGTCATGTACATGTAGATCGGTCTTCAGCATGTAGGGGGTGCCTCAAGTGCGTCTCCATCTGCTCGCGACAAGCCATTCGATCCCGTGTCGATATTGGCAGCCCGATTTGCTTGCCGCGCTTCTGTCGATACAAGAAATACCGGAGATGGAATCTCCTGATCGGTCTGGCTCTTCGAATACTCTTCGGCGAACGTGCGAATATCAGCTTCTGATAAGCGGCATTTGCTGCGCCACTATCATGATGATTCAGGGAATATCGCTTGGTTTTGGGGTCGTGAGATTCTCTTACGCAACGGCGGAAAATAGCCGCAGTCCGATCTGGGTTCTCGGTACTGACGGAGCAATGAATCGTTGAAGGTTCCTGCAGACGTGGAAGCCTGAGTAAACTTCCAGGCACAGCGACCGCCGCCTGCGTTTTGCCGGAATCAGAAGCTCGAACATCGAGAATTACAACCTAAAAGATGAAAGGAGTAGTTTGAGAAATGAAAAATACCGAGAGGAAATTGTTCAATGTGCGAGGATTTTTCATCCTCACAGCTACCGTTACAGGCCTCGGATTGCCGATTACCGGCCTAGCTAATCACGTGCTTCAGATGGAACCAATAATATCATTCTCGCGCCATGCCTGGATGTCGGCGCATAACATACTTGGCATCCTCTTTACGGTATCGACTGTCTCGCATGCAATTCTCAACCGCCACATATTGTTAAATTACTTCCGAGGTTACGCCGCCCGTTCGGGAATAACGCGAGAGGCCGTCAGCGCCATCGTCCTTGTCGCGGTGATGTTGTTTATAGCAGTTGGCCACGCGGTTCATTAAGAACTCAGTGAGGTTCGGATGGCGCATTTATATTTTGGAAGAATGACTGACCTTTTGATTTATGTGCAAATTTAATTGAAGAGACATAGCCACAAACAGTTGCATGCTGACCTATATGCCCACCCACTTCTCTAGCGTTTAATATCCAACATTCAGCATCATAGGAAAAAGATGCTATAAATATTACAGCCAATGCTAATATGCAACCTCCTGCTTTCGAGATAATTTTCATTCTGTTCATATTATCCCCTGAAATAGGCTTGTATTCATAAACCAGTTCAGGTATTTCAAACGTATCCATAAAGACACCTCATGTAACAGAGGATAAGATATCCCAATATTAGAACTGCTGACCAACATGTTATCATGATGGAATTAAAAAAGTAGGAATAAAGGATGGTCGTGAGTTTGTTTTGCTCCAAGTTGAAATCGAAAAAGCCATAAATAACGAAGAATAATCCCTCGTTATTCATGGCTTTTTTTAATAAGCATCTACTAACCGTAGAGCCATCAACACTAAATGGGTGGAAATTAGTAAATAGGCACTAGAGAGTAACCTTGCGACTGATAGTTGATCATCGAAATATACCCATTATCAACAATCACCACTTGGGGTAAAAAATCAGCCACGGGAATCTCTTCCATATCTGCAGCAATACGACATTCCTCCATTCGAAATCCGTGAGTTTGAAACTGTTCCACCCTGGAAGCGATTTGCTTTTTCAATGGAATATCTTTATCAAGAACGTAATCATCTTTCCGGGTAAAAAAATTACTCGCCTTGCCGCGTATGCCGACAACAAAACGCGGCGAATATCCTGAAGCAATCAACTGGCTGTAAGTGGTTTCGATTATCTGTAATTGGGTAAGAAGTTTCGTTGCTTCAGCAATAGTAACATCAAAATAGGCTTTTATTTCCTTGGATCCAGTCAAGGCATTAACTTGGCTACCTGCTTCTGCACAGAAGCTCAACTGGACAAAGATGACAGGCAGTAATAAAATAAATAACATTTGGGCTACCTTTTTCATTGCTTGCTCCTCTTATTTGCAGAAAAAACTGAACAACTCAGCACCCGAGTTCCGGCGGTTTAAGAATTTTCAAGCCGATATTGCCACTCTGATTCTGGCGATACCAGACCTTAATAACTTTACTGCCTTGCAAATCCCCCAGCTTTTCAAACCCTTTGAGTTCGGTTTCTGCCTTCACCAATATAGTGATTCGTGGTCCATCATTTTGCTGAATCGTTATGGTTTGATTCGCAATAGAGACATCGCGAAGTCTTCCTTTTGCAAAAAGATACTCTTGAGTTGAAACTTCTTCTGTGTATTGGGATTGGGCAGCAAAGAGAGGTGCATGCGCTATAAACAAAAAAAGGATAATTGCGAGGCAGATACTTTTCGAACTAAAAAGAGATAATAAATTCATTAGAATAAACTCCTTTCAAAGGTTGAAATAATCAATATTCTAAAGGGGTTGAAAATCGTTCTTTAAGCAATAATTAAGCATCTCTGAATATTCCGCAATCGGGTTAAATTTTAACAAATGGGAGTCGGTTTGCTCCACCAGGGGATTCTTAGGACTACAAGGCATTTGGTGGGATGAGATCCTTGGCAGATTCCATAATGATAAGACACACTCCTGATCATAAGATGATTAAAGAATACCTGTTAAATTTTCGGTGAAGACTGGAACCATATTTACGCGGCGATATTCTTAAAGTTTCCCGGCCAAAACATACGGAATTACCCGAGCAAGGTCGTAGCACCGGACCCGCTTGTTCTGTACACCGACCTTGGAAGGAGCATTTACCATCCTCACCGGCCGCACCTCTCCGACATGCCTGCCGGGAAACAACGTCAGGAAACTCTTTCCTAACGAGCCAGCAGACTCGTGCCAGGTGCTCGCCCTGTCCACTGCTGCGTAAGCTTTTCTTCGGCGATGTAACCAGTTCAATTTTCCCGTGCATCTTCGCCCCATTTTCGGACACATATCATTTCTCCGCTGCCGAGCAGTTCTCTTTCTGTCCTTCTTCATCGCAAAACAGGATTTTTAAACTTTCCATAAGTAACAATACCCGTGGATCAGCGATGCGGTTGTAAATGAATTTTGCGTCTTTGCGACAGGCGATTATCCCTCGATTGCGGAGAATGGCAAGATGTTGAGAAATGTTAGCATTGGTTGTTTTAATTATTGCCTGAAGGTCTCCGACCGACAGTTCCTTTTCCCAGAGCAAACAAAGAATTTTTAACCGTATGGGATGAGCCATGGATTTAAGGAGGCTCGAGATATCAACAAGTTGTGTGTTAAGCATATTTCCCCTTGCAGCGTTTAATGATTTAATTTACTGATTAAGTAACAAAATATAGTTTGTCAACTTTCGGTTGAGTAAAGGAATGAACCTGCCTACATGAAAAGCATAGGCATGATAAACACTCATCACAGAGGGAGAGAAAAAATGGTGAAACGACTTTCCGTACTGGCTATAACCGCGCTAATCGCGCTCCCTACACTTGCGGCAGCTGGTGGCGGGACCCCCGCAGATCTTGAAAAGAAGATTGATGATCTCTCGCGGCAGTTGGATGAACTCAAGGCTCAGATGGCCAAGCAGAACGAAACGGTCACCCAAGTCAGCGGCAAGGTGAACAACATGGACACCCTGCTCGAAACAAAATCTGAAGCGTGGGATCTGGCCTCCCGCTTTCAATTCAATGGAGATTTCCGGGCCCGGGGTGATTATTACAAAGCTGATACTGTTTTTGCAGCAGGCACACCCATGCGCTTGAACCCTGCTACCGGTCAGTTTATGGACACAGCAAAGGGGGATCAGGAAAACGACACCATCATGACCAACCGTCTCCGTCTCAACATGAGTGCCAAAGCAACCGAGAATCTTGAATTTAAGGGACGTCTCGCCATGTACAAAGCATGGGGCATGGAATCTACACCTGACGGAGTAGGCGGCGGGTTCCCCGTTTTTGACGGAAACACCACCCGCACCCCTAATGACAGCGCCCTGTATGTTGATCGCGCCTTCGTCAACTGGAACAATGTCGGAGGCGCTCCGATCTGGTTCTCAATTGGCCGACGTCCCACCACTGATGGTCCTCCTGCGCAAATCCGCATGGATAACGACAACCGGATGGCAACACCAGTGGCCTATATGGACTACCCCTTTGATGGCCTCTCTCTTGGCTATGCTTACAACTGGGGCATTGAGGCCTTAGGAGAAGGTCGTATCCGCTTCTGTTATGGCCGTGGCTTTGAGAACGGGCTGCAAAATGATGTAGGCCCATCGGTGGCTGATACCGATTTTGCCGGATTAAGCTGGGATGTTATGAAGAAAGGACCGCGATTTCTTAATATTCAGGCATTTGGTGCTTACAACCTTTTCAATTACCCCGTATTTACTAACCAAACTGACAATGCTAATTTTGCGGCCTTGCTGGGGCCAAGGGAGAATCTTGGCAATCTTTATCATACCAGTTCAGTCTATATGGATAAAGTCAATAACTTGAACTACTTCCTTGCTGGCGGTTGGAGTCATAGCGAACCTAATGACAATGGTATGTTCAATGATCCATTAAGTGCGACACCGCATAATACCAATTCTGAAGATGGATACTCCGTCTATACCGGTGTGCGTTATGACATTGACAACTTGGGCCTAAAGGTCGGGGCAGAGTATAATTACGGCTCTCAATACTGGGTAGCTTTCGCTCCTGGCAATGACGATCTGTATATGTCGAAGTTGGCCACCCGGGGCAATGCCTATGAATTGTACTTGATATACGACCTGCCAACAGGTGAAGCCATATCCAAATATGCGAAGACTTTTATGCGACTGGGGTGGCAATTTTATGATTACGATTACTCTGGTGGATTCGATTGGAATTTGAAACCATACGATCTTGACAAAGAAAAGTCTAAACTTCAGGCGCTTGGCATTAATCCAGTCCAGAGCGCCAATCAGGTCTACCTCACCTTTGAGGCTTATTTTTAATCCGATTTTCAACAAACCAACATGTCCCAGTCAAGGAAAAGTCACCCGACTTTTCCTTGACTTGGATTAAACTGGCCTCGAAGGGTTCAGTGCCAGTGCACCCTCCTCCCTTCACCTTGAATCGGTGAAGATTTCCTGACCATCACTTGAGAAGACCATCATTCCCCCTGCTATACTGAATGGCAGTATTCTAGAAAAGGTCTTTGCCACAATGAAAATTTCAGCCCTCAACCTGCATACCATCTTTCCCTTCCTGCGCTGGTGGCCGATGGTCAATCGCCACACCCTGCGCGACGATCTTTTGGCCGGGGCTACCGGTGCGCTGGTGGTGTTGCCCCAGGGCGTGGCGTTTGCCACCATTGCCGGATTGCCGCCGGAATACGGCTTGTATGCCGCCATGGTGCCGACCGTGATCGCCGCCTTGTTCGGTTCCAGTTGGCACCTGGTTTCCGGGCCGACCACGGCGATATCCGTGGCGCTCTTTGCCGTTTTATCCCAGGATGTTGAGCCGGCACCGGGCCATTACATCAGCATGGCCCTAACCCTGACCTTTCTGGCCGGGGTGTTCCAGACGGCGCTGGGTTTGGCGCGCATGGGGGCCCTGGTCAATTTCATCTCGCACAGCGTGGTCATCGGCTTCACTGCGGGTGCGGCCCTGCTCATTGCGGCCAGCCAGATCCGCAATTTCTTCGGCATCGAGATCGTGCGCGGCGCGCCTTTGTACGAAATCTTTCACCAGTTGTTCCTGCAAATCGGTAATGTCCATTGGCCGGTGCTGTGTATCAGCCTGGTGACGCTGGCCACCGGTATCGTGATCAAACGCTGTTGCCCCAAAATCCCGTATATGGTCGCCGCCATGGTCGTCGGCAGCGTGGCGGCCAGCCTGCTGAATTCCTGGCTGGGCGCGGCCGCCACCAAGATTCGCACCGTGGGTGCCTTACCGGCCCACTTGCCGCCACTGTCGCACCCCGACCTGTCACTGGCAACCCTGCAATCGGCCATTGGTCCCGCCCTGGTCATCACCATGCTGGGGTTGACCGAGGCCGTGGCCATCGCCCGGGCCATTGCCGTGCGCTCCGAGCAATACATTGACGGCAACCAGGAATTCATCGGCCAGGGACTGGCCAATATCATCGGCAGTTTTTTCTCCGGTTATGCCTCGTCCGGCTCATTCAATCGCAGCGGAGTGAACTTCGAGGCTGGCGCTAAAACTCCGCTGGCCTCCGTTTTTGCCTCAGTCCTGTTGCTGCTGTTGCTGCTGTTGGTCGGAAACTTGGCCGCCTATCTGCCCAATGCCACCATGGCCGGAATTTTGTTTTTGGTGGCCTGGGGCCTCATTGATTTCCATCAGATCCGCCACATCTGGCAGACCAGCAAAGCTGAGGCGGTCATTTTGCTCTGTACCTTCAGCGGCACCCTGTTCAATATTGAAACCGGCATTTTCAGCGGCGTGTTCCTGTCGCTGGTGGTCTACCTCTACCGTGCCTCAAAACCGGAGATCATGCCGATGGTGCCGGCCAACGAAGCGGGTGCCTATCATTTTGTGCTCGTTCATAGTGAGCCCGAATGTCCGCAATTGAAAATAGTGCGGATCAACGGCCCGGTATTTTTCGGTTCAGCCAGCCATGTGCAGCAGGCCCTGCGCCAGATCGACGCTGAAAATCCTCAGTGCAAATCCGTCCTGATCGCCGCCGCTAGTTTCAATTATATCGATATTGCCGGTGCAGAGGCCTTGGCCTTGGAGGCACGCCGCCGTCGCCGCCAGGGTGGTGGTGTATATTTTTATCGCCTGAAGGAGTCCATTTACGAATTCTTGCGCCAGGGCGACTACCTCAAAGATTTTGGCGAGGACGCCTTTTTCCCGGTCATGACCCATGTCACCGGCGCCCTGTATTGGAAATTGAACCCGGACATCTGTCGCACTTGCAAGGTTCGCATTTTTGAAGAGTGCCGACTTGGCGTCCTACCCGGCGGGCTGCGCCGTCAGCGCATTATGCTGGCGACCGACGGCAGCGCTTTCGGTCATGCACCGGAGGAGGTCGCCATTGCTCTTGCCAAGATTTTTGGCGTCAAGTTGGATTTGATGACCTGTGTCGAATCCTCTAGTGCTGATGAAATAGCCGTCGCAACCCTTGCTCATGCCAACAGAAAAGCAAAAGCCGCCGGAGTTGAATGCGACACCTGGATCGGTTATGGCAAGGACCCGGTGGGACAGGTCGTGGCCGCCGCCCAAAAGGCTCACACCAATATCCTCATCATCGGCCGTCGCCCTTTGCGCGGCGACATGAAAGAACGGCTGATGGGTGACAATGCCGAACAGATCCTGATCGGATCCCCCTGCCACGTACTGGTAGCCAATTGGCAGGTGAAGCCTTGGCAAAAGCATATTCTGGTTGCCGTCGATGACAGCCCGATCAGCGAAACCGTTATCGAGGTCGCCATCCAGATCGCCAAGGCTTCAAAACTGCCGGTGACGGTGCTCTCTAACGCCGCCACGGAATCCCATCGCGATATGGCCGAAAAGGTGGTGGCCTATAAACTCGGGCTGCTCAAGGCTGAGGGGATTGAAGGCAAAGCCCTTGTCGTCATCGGCAAAACGCCGGATCGTGCCATCATTGATACAGTAGCGGAAATCGGTGCCGATCTGGTCATTATTGGCAATGACCAGCGCAAGGGTTTGCCACGCAAGATTGCCGGTCAAACCACGGACCGTGTGGTAGTCGGGCTATCCTGTGCTGTCTTGGTAGTCAAGCGCGCCCCTGAACCAAGTTCATTGTCAGCCGCGGTGCGCCAGCAGGCCTAACGCCGCTTGGTAACGGTTACAGAACCGTTTCCGGATCTAAAAACCGCCAACCTAGATGGCTAGGTAGTGCAGGCGCATGGCAACATCCTTTTTCATCTAACCAGCGGAATATCCTGTTAGCGAGTCGTGTACGCTGGTGATAGCCATTCTCGTCGCAAAGACTGTTCCCTGTGCCCGATTTTTGCTTTAACTTCCGGTAAGGCGACGTCACTACCAATGGCAGTAGTATCGGCATATTCCCTGCGTGCCACGACAAACAGCTCCAGGCTTGTCAGGTCGTGAACCAAGTCCACACCGAGCCGCTCAACTGTTTGCACGAACCGTAGTTGGCTTTCCAGAGGGCGCGATCGATATCGAAAGCTGCGTTAGTCTTGGTGCTATTGCCTGGCTGGGGAGCGACTATTCGGAACTCATCATGCCAAATTGCACTGCGAATTCGGATGAGATGGGAACAAATTTGCCGTTAGCTTTATCACATAACTTACCTTCGTCAGAATAGATCTCACCCGTCACCAACACCTGTCTCTCGGATTGTATTTCCTGAATGGAACTGACCACGATTAGTTTTCTCCCAACATCCAGGGGCTTTATGAAGTCCATAGTAATGGATTTCTTATCACATGGTATCCAGGGTGAGAGAGGTATCTTGAGCCCTTGCCATACTCGGCGGGGCAACAGCGACCTGCCATGAACACCGCCGAATTAAATAGTTGAAGATCGTTAATTATCTGGCGAATTTCGCGCCATTGCACAGACGCTCAATAGGCGTATTCTGCGCTGATTAGGTAAATGTGCCTATGCATGAGGTTGGAAAAACATATAAATTTATTTATACAAATAACATTTAAATCGATATTTCAACATGTTAAATCAATAACAAGAAAAACGACTCCCTTCGTTACGGCAATGGCACACTACTTGCGACGACAAGTGTAATCGAAATGCTCAGCCAGCAAATAACAAGAAGTGGTGAGCGTAATGAATATCGTGCCGCAAAATCTAGCCAACCCGTCCAGAAAACTATATCGGTCGTTTTCTGGACGCCTTTATCGAATCATTTTGGTTTTGCCTGACCTTTCTTCTTTTGGTTCATTTTTAGTCATTGCCGCTCTTCTCAGCCTCAGTCCCCTGGCGAATAAAGAGAACAGATGCGTGAACCAGCACGTTTATATTTTTTCTACATAAAGCTTTTACAGAATAGGAAGGAGGTCGTTTGTCATGGCGAGAGGATTTTCATTAACAGCAACGGAGGAACCGGAGGTATCGACTCCTTTCGTAAAGGTATTGTCCGGAATTTTTGGATTATTGCTACTCATCGGGGCCGGCGTCGGCACCGTTGGTTTTTTTATAGGGCATGAACACATTTTCAATAATTCACGGGAGGTTCCCTGGGGGCTACTGATATCAACCTATGCGTTTTTCGCCATCACCTCCACCGGGCTCTGCCTGCTTGCGGCAATCAGTCATGTCTTTGGCGGCAACAAACTCGCGCCCCTGGCTAACAGGATGGTTTGGATTTCCTTGATCACCATTCTCAGCGGTTTCATCGTTATCGGTATGGAAATCGAAAGTCCTTGGCGAATGGCCATTTACAATATCATTTCTCCCAATTTCACCTCCAATATCTGGTGGATGGGTACATTGTACGGCCTGGCCCTAGGTTTCATCCTACTTGAATTCTGGCTGATCCTCACTAAGCACTACACTGCAGCCCTAGTGCTCGGCATTCTCGGTGCCCTTGCCGAGGTGGCAGCTAATACCTGCCTAGGTGGTGTCTTCTCAACGCTGGCTGCACGTCCGTTCTGGTACGGAGCGCAATTGCCGATCTATTTTTTAGCTTGTGCCTTTCTATCCGGTGCGGCAGCTGCCATTTTTTTCACTTACTATGCCTATGTCATCCGGGGGCGGAAAATGGAGCAACCTGTCTTTGAAGGGATGCAGGGAGCTGAAAAAGTGCTGCTGCTTATGCTGATACTGATCGCGGTTTCCACCTTCTGGAAAATGGCTTCCTTCTATGTCGGCGGCACCAGCGACGGCAGGACCGCCGCCGAAGCCCTCTATTCCGGCCCATTGTGGTTCAATTTTTGGGCTCTTGAAATCGGCGTCGGAATGGGTGCGCCGGTACTTCTATTGGTGCTAACACGGCTGAAAAGCGTTGATGCCCTATCAACCGCTGCTTTGATGAGCCTTGTCGGGATGTTCATCTCCAGGTTGGATATGGTTACCGCCGGGCAGATCGTTCCCCAGTATGCTGGATTTAATAATCTTCCCACCTACCTCAACTATACACCTTCCGGGTTCGAATGGATTGTAGCCCTAGCTGGAATCGGTTTTACCGGTGTCGCCTTTCTTCAGGGCGAACGATTCTTTGGCAAGAGCTTTACCGGATATGAGGAGCATTAAAGTTTTGCCAAGGTTGTGACAGATGAGAGGTAGCGATGATAGATGAAAAAAAAGCGGTATTCTCCATAGGTATTGCGGCGCAGATGCTTGGGGTTCATCCCCGAACCTTGCGGATCTATGAAGAAGAAGGGTTGATTGCCCCCCTACGCAAAAAAAGATGGAGATATTACACCATGAATGATATCCAATGGATAGAATGTCTACGCGAGATGATTCACGTGCATGGCGTTTCCATTGCTGCTGTGAAAAAATTGCTGCAATATACTCCCTGCTGGAACATCACCGATTGTCCCTTTGAAAAGCGCAAACAATGTACAGCGTTTATGGCCAACGCATTGATCCCGAAAAGGATAGAGAGACAGAAGATAAAAAAAGCAGCCTGAGTCTCCTTTTCAGCCGATCTGATAAACAGCCGATTGAAGCAGGGCAATTTTCCTACTTCAATCTCAACATTAGTAAACCTACCCAGTAGATACTCAGACTCTCCCTAGTTTGGTTATTCTATGAAAAAACAGTAGAGAGGACAACGGGCAACAGAGGTTTCCACCAAAGGGTTGCTCCCCATGCCGAGAAACTCCATCATCTCTTCATGGGCCGGAACCGTTGACGAACCGGCAAATTGGGAAATTGGGAATGCATTCTAGATTACCCTGGCCTAGGCCAACTTTGCGATCCTCGGCGACGGACCTTGGAATGCAGAAAACCTAAAACCCTTCGCTTCGGTGGGAATCACCGGCGACAAAAGAAATCAACTCAAAACCTTGCGGCTTCCAGCATATTGGCCGGACCTTCTGAAATCGTACTACAGATGATGAGCACGACCTGCTGCACCTGTAACATCTGTAGCTATTCTAGGGGACGGCCGGGTGCCAAGCTCAAATACGAGGTGCTGATAAGGGCATCGTCCTTGACTTCGGCAATCAACAATGTTTGAGCCGAATCTAACACCGGCGATACTCTATGCTCCCAAACGGTGATAGCTATTGACTGAGGTGGTCGGGGTTAGTGAGACATTCTGAAGTGTAAAATAAGCAATGTTCTTTTTGTTATATAGTTAGGGGCTTCAGGCAGCCTTGTTTAATAGTTCGAGTCTTTTCGAATAAGCCTCATTTGGAGTCTGCTTGTCAAGTGACGAATGTTTTCTTTTTTCGTTATACCAGGTGAACCAGGAAGTCAGATCCTTGGAAAGCTCTGTTCCCGTTTCGTATGACTTCAGGTAGATTCTTTCGTATTTCAATGTGCGCCAAAGTCGTTCAATGAAAATGTTGTCTTTGAAACGTCCTTTTCCATCCATGCTGATTTTGACGTTCCCGGTTTTGAGGACGGATGTGAAGGCCTCGCTGGTGAATTGGCATCCCTGATCAGTATTGAATATCTCGGGAGTCCCATATTTAAAGAGAGCCTCTTTCAAAGCTTCAACGCAGAACCGAGTGTCCAGAGTGTTGGATAGACGCCAGGCAAGAACCTTTCTAGTGGCCTAATCCATGATCGCTATCAGGTACATGAAGCCCCGAGCCATAGGGATATAGGTGATGTCAGTAGCCCACACCTGATCGGGCCTGTCAATTGCGTATTCCGGTTGAATCCGGCCACCATTCCGGCGGGAAAAAGGCCACCGTTCCGATGGGAAAAAGGCCAGTGTATAATGAGAGAATAGTCGCGGGGTAACCTTCAACCGGTATCTTGTCTTCCTTGATTCA
>Ga0364909_10085_pt1 | contig 37859 bp, 27 predicted proteins | sample SorcelJu500001C3_3_FD_206966 | JGI IMG/M metagenome (GOLD analysis project Ga0364909, IMG submission 206966) | Enriched cells from Trout Bog Lake Hypolimnion, Wisconsin, USA - BchlTB.June25.5000.01.C3 | ecosystem: Environmental > Aquatic > Freshwater > Lake > Hypolimnion/Profundal zone | place... | reverse complement strand
ACAAGTTGGGACGACATTCCCTCGTTGGAGGGTGTCGGCGTGGATTGGAGTTTTAAACCGACAACCTCTCTTGGCAAAAGAGCCTTTATTCGCTTGAATATTGAAGACCTCGCCAAGCTCTTCTCGGTGGACAATATTCTCGTCAAAGTTGCCACCGTCAAGCAAACTTATACCAGCCATTTACTCGACATCAGCACAGGAGGATTATGTATATATCTACCTGTTTCACTTGAAGATAACCAACCGTTGAAAGTTGGTTTTTATCTCGGCAGGATGAAGATTATTTCCAAAGGTATCGTCAGATATTCTCGAAAAATAGAAGAACATTACGCAACCGGAATCAAATTTGTTGAGCTTGACATGGAATCTGCTGAATATATTAACGGTATTTATGCGTCAAAGATTCTTCGCCATACCAGTTGAAGGTCTAGCGGAGTTAAGTACATAAAAATATATCTGTATTGATAATATGGAAAATACTCATCTCGCAATATCTGATATTAAAAACATAGAAAATTCATATATATCAATCCTTGCAATGCATAAAAATGACAAGGAAAAACATACAATTGTCTACTGGGACACAGCTGAAAAGAAAATAATAAAATTATTTGATAGTGATTTTGGTCGGTTATACCATGATCTTGTCTTTGATTTTGCTATTGGTTATACAGTTGGAGCTATTGTCGGATTAGCAAGAGAGAGAAAGGGTGTTCCTGAACTCATCTCCATGAAGATACTGGTTGGAGGGTTAGCCTTCAGTAACCTGCCTCGTTTATGGCGGGAATTTAGCGCCGATGGATATGCCGCCAATCTGATGGATGTTACTGCGCAATGCGATGCCTGGTGGGAGGCAGCTTAATTTTCGAATGCTTACCGAATTAAGGATAATTGATGAGAACCTAGCCGATTTTCTCGACCGTAGCTGTAGCACACCTATTTTGCTGATTGATGAACAGCAACTGATAACTGACTGTAATAACGGCTTTTTGAAGCTATTTTCTCTGTCACGGAAACCAATTGGAGCTACTCTGGCCGATTTCCTAATTGCTGGTGATGAAGGTGTTGTTTTTGAAAGAAAGCTTCAGCAATTTATCTGCAATCCGCAGACAGGCGTTCATAGCGTACTGATGGCCAATTGTCTGCAGCTGTCTTGGTTCAGCGGGAATAGGACTTTTGAGCTGTTTATGATAAATCATCATGAACGGAGGAAAGTCCATGCGAAAGAAACGTCACAACTACAGCCCCGAAGAGAAGGTGATCATCCTCAAGCGCCACCTGGTTGGTCGGGAAACGGTATCGGATCTTTGCGATGAATACCAACTGCAGCCGAATACATTCTATGGTTGGCAAAAGCAATTTTTCGAAAAAGGAACTGCCGCCTTTGCCGCTGAGAACCAAAACTCCAAGAAGATGGGAGAACAGCGAATCCATCAGCTTGAAGAGAAATTGCGGCGAAAACACGAGGTGCTTTCCGAATTACTGGAGGAGCATATCCAGTTAAAAAAAGAACTTGGGGAGCTCTGAATGGTAGCTGGGTTCCTCATGATACGCGCGATACCGTTGTTGATTTCAGCAAGCATTGGAGCACGAAAGCAGAAGTGGCCCTGCAAGAGATCATCGCTTGGCTGGCCGTTTCAAGGAGCAAATTTTATGCATGGATCAAGCGGTACGGCAAAGCCAACGAACATAACGGCCTGATCCCTCGCGACTTCTGGCTTGAACCTTGGGAACGGGAAGCGATCATCGATTTTGCGGTGAACAATCCTCTTGAGGGGTATCGGCGGTTGACGTTCATGATGCTCGACCAAGGCATCGTTGCTGTCAGCCCCAGCAGCACCTGGCGAGTTCTTGGCCAGGCAGGGTTACTGCAGAAGTGGAACCGGAAGAAGAGCCTCAAGGGCACCGGCTTCGTGCAACCACTCAGGCCCCATGAACACTGGCATGTCGATATTTCCTATGTCAATATTTGTGGCACCTTCTATTATTTGTGCAGTATTCTCGATGGATGCAGTCGATTCATCGTTCATTGGGAAATCAGGGACCAGATGACGGAAATGGATGTGGAGATCATCCTGCAACGCGCCAAGGAGAGCTTCCCCGAAGCCCGGCCAAGGATCATTTCAGATAACGGGCCACAATTTATTGCCAAGGATTTCAAAGAATTTATCCGCATCTCGGGCATGACGCATGTGCGGACATCGCCGTATTATCCGCAGTCTAACGGCAAATTGGAACGATTCCACTCAACCATCAAGGGAGAATGTATCCGTCTTGGCATCCCGCTTTCCCTTGACGATGCTCGAAGAATGGTTGAAGGATTCATAAATCACTACAACAATGTCAGGCTGCACAGTGCTATCGGTTATATCGCGCCGGCTGATAAATTGAACGGCAGAGACCAGGAAATATTCAAAGAGAGAGACAGAAAACTGGAAAAGGCCAGAGAGCTGAGAAAGAAAAAGCGACTTCGTGCCTACAACCCAATCAACCCCAAGGGAGATAACACGGCTCCCTGCAACCCCTTAATGCAAACAGCTGGAATGTCCATTTCCAACTGAGGCGGAACACAGCAAAAAAAAGGTTTATTGATCTGGTGCGAACGTCCATTCCACACAAATAATCAGGTGGTGGAGCAGATAGCGCTTCTTAACAGTGAATTTATTGCCTCGCAGCGAGAACTTGCCAAGCAGAATCATAATTTAATCCAGGCAAAGAAGGACTTGGCGGAAAAGGTCGCCCAATTAGAATCGACTCTATCGTATGTAAAACGATTGGAAGGGATCCTTCCCGTCTGCATATACTGCAAAAATATCAGAGATGACGCAGGCACGGAACCAGGTAAAGGGACGTGGGTAAAAATGGAAGAGTTCCTCCACCACAAGAGCGGAACCGCCGTTTCACATGGATGCTGCCCTGAATGCTACGAACAACATATAGATGATGATTAAGACAGCCCCGTGGACTTCGTACACGTCGGGTTTTCGGGCTTGGTCCCTGGTTTTTCCCTCAGGTGATCGTTTACGACTCGAAATAGGACGTTTTCTTCTCGTGAAATTGGCAGCGCTTCACTTACTGTCCAGTACGCTCCTTAGGAGTATTGCGATCCCCTTCTTGGTTAGTGGTTTGGCGGTAAACGCTTTGACCCCTTCGTTTTTAGCCTGCCCTTCGTTAATGAGCGTGCTGTATCCTGTGCAGAGGATAATGGGAATTTTAGGTTGAATCTGCAAGATCTGTCTGGCGAGTTCCATCCCGGTCATGCCCGGCATGGTCTGATCAGTAATAACAGCATCAAATCGGTTAGGGTGCCTCTGGAAGGTTGATAAAGCTTCCAGGCTGTTTGTTCGCACCGTTACCTCATACCCCAATCGTTCGAGCATCACCCTTCCCAACTCAGCCAACATTTCTTCATCATCAACAAAGAGTATACGTTCTTTGCCGAGAGGAGTTGCCTTGACAGGTTTTGCTCCAGGTACTTCTTTCTCCTCAATAGCGGGGAAAAAGACCTTGAAAAGGGTGCCTTTTCCGAGCTCACTTTCACAAGTGATAAATCCTCCATAACTAGAGACAATCCCATAGGAGATGGCCAGTCCCATTCCCGTGCCTTTGCCGGCTCCCTTTGTAGTGAAATATGGTTCAAAAATCCTGTCGCGTATCTTCGGATCGATACCAGGACCACTATCGCCGATCGAAAGGACAACGAACCTTCCGGGCTGCACTCTGGGTTGGTTATTAAGGTCTTCTGACGAGAGCTCGTAATCTCTCAGGCTAATCTCTAGAATCCCCCCAGTCAGTTCCATGGCATGAAAGGCATTGGTGCATAGGTTCATTAGAATTTGATGGAACTGGGTGGGGTCTGCGAGAATGGATCCAGTTACTGTATCGGTTTTCTGGCGAATCGTAATGGTTGAAGGCAGTGCGGGACGAAGCAATTTGATAGCTTCTTTGACCATATAGCCAGGCTTCAAAGAAATACGTTCGATGTTTTCCTGGCGACTAAAGGCAAGGATCTGCTTGACTAGATTGGCTGCGCGTTCTCCAGCTTCTAACACTTTATCTACATCATGGGCGATCGCTGATCCCGGGAGAGCAGCGTCCTTTGCCATTTCAGCATAGCCGAGAACTGCCCCAAGGATATTATTGAAATCATGAGCAATGCCACCAGCTAGAGTACCGATCGCCTCCATCTTCTGTGCCTGGACGAGCTGCGTTTCTAGTTTTAGATTTTCCTCCTCAGACCGTATGTTGTCAGCAGCCTTCCAAACTCCATCCATCAATAAAGAGATCTGGAGAATATCGGTTTGATCATAATCGGTTTCTTTATTCGCCAAACCCACTACGCTGACAATACGCTCCCCTTTGAAGATCGGGATTGTCACGAATTTCAAGAGCTGGACATGGCCTTCGGGGTACCCCTTTTTCAAAGGATGGTCAGTTTGGTATTCGTTAACTATAAAAGGACGACGCTGCCGAACCGCTTCACCCCAGATACCTGTCTTGTCCAATTCGTAACAGGTTTTCGGATTGGCAATAGCGCATTCAGGCAATACATCCTTAGACCAGGAGTTTAGCTCAAGTTCCTTGCGATCTTCATGGTAATGATAAACGTACCCGATTTTGCTGCCTGTCAGTTGAATGGCCTGCTCCAAGGCATAATCAAGTAATTCCTGGATAGTTTTGGACGGATGCTGCAGAATATCAACCATCCTTTTCAACCGCGACTCATTTCGTTGAAGCTCTTCCTCGGCTTGCTTCCGCTCGGTAATGTCAATAATGGTACAGGCAAATTGGTTAGGTGCGGGTCGGAATGCTGCGACTTCGAAGTGTTTTTTCAGATCGCTGGCGTAATTCTCGAAATGGATTGGCACACCGGTCAGAGCTACCCGGCCATATGCTTCAATCCAGTATGCCTCAGTTTCAGGCAGTGTCTCTAGCACAGTCCGACCAACAATGTTCTCTTCCTTGAGGCCTGTCATTCGTTCGAAAGCGGGGTTAACAGCCAGGAAACGGTAGTCGACCGGTTTTCCATCTGCATCACAGATTATTTCATGCAGGGCGAACCCATCCAGCATCTCATGAAAAATCCTCTGATATTTCTGTTCTGCAAGTTGACGATCGGTGATATCGCGGCAAATACTCATAATCGCCGGTTGACGATCCCATACAATCTGTCGTGCGCTAACCTCGGTTGAGACTGTTGTGCCGTTTTTTCGCTGGTGCAGGGTTTCAAACATAAAATGACCTTGCTCCAACACGCGTGCGATCCGTTCCGATACGGATTGTGCTTCTCCAGGAGCATCTATCTGACCGACTTGCATAGATAACAACTCAGCGTGCGTGAAACCTAGCCGCTCACAGGCCAATGCGTTGACTTCCAAAATTCGTTCCTGCAGATCACAAATGAAAATTGCGTCATAGGCACTATCAAAGACTAACTGATATTTATTGGCGACCTCCTGAAGCGCCTCTTCTGTACGTTTACGCTCGGTAATGTCCTGGAAAGTGCCACGAAGCATAATAGCCTTCCCCCTTGCCATCTCTGCGAAACCTTGTCCTCTTACCCAAAGAGAGTGCCCCTTAGCCGTAGTCATTGGCAAGGTATAATCCCAAGGCCTGCCGTTTTCGATTCCGGCCTGAACCATGGCTCTGAGTTTCGCCTTGTCTTCGGGAGAATAGAAGTCCAACGCCTGATCGAGAGAGGGTATGACAGCGGGATCGCAATCATGGATTCGGTAGGTTTCCCTTGTCCAGGAAAGGTTCATGGACCTTAAATCCAACTCCCACCCTCCAACTTTTGCCATTTCGCTGGTGCGCTCGAGCAGATCGGAGGTATGAGCCAGTATTTTCTCTGCCGATTGGAGCTCAATCAACAGATTTCGTTTCTCCAAGCAGCGTCGAATCCGGAAGACGAGCTCCTCAGTTTCGCAGGGTTTATGTGTGAAGTCATCCGCTCCAAGGCGGAAGAATTCAATGGCTGATTGCATATCGCCATAGCCACTAATGATGATAACGCTGGTAAGAGGCGCTAACTTCTTCGCAGTCTTGAGTACGTCCAACCCGTTGACATCGGGCATCATTAGGTCAGTGATAACTACATCATATTCTCTGGCATCCAAGGCATTGAGTGCTTCACTGCCACTGCCAACTGCGGTGATCAGAAAACACTCGTTATGAAGTTCTCGGGCAAGAGATTCTCGGATTACTTCCTCATCCTCGACTAATAAAATTGATATCTCAGCCATGGTTTTGTTTCTCGTTCCATATCAAACTTATTGTTGTCATCTGATGCAATGGGCAAACAAACTCATGCAAAGGCATTTCATCTATTCATTGATGGCAGAAACGACTTCCTCTCAACCTTTAATCGGCAACAGCACCGTGAAGGTTGCACCTTCTCCTGGCTGGCTTTCAACACGAATCTCTCCGTGATGATTTTTAATGATGCCATAGCTGACTGACAAACCTAGACCAGTGCCCTTGATTTTAGGCTTAGTCGTATAGAAAGGCCGAAAGATATGTTCCATCTCCGATGGTTTAATGCCAACTCCAGAATCCTTAATTGCGATAGCCACCCTATCGACGTCCTGCCGAGTGCCGACTGTGATAACCCCACCGCGTTTAAGGCAAGCATCCCCCGCATTGATTAGCAAATTAAGAAATACTTGTTTGATCTGATCAGGAACCGCTACGATCAGCGGCAATCCCACCGAATAGTTGCACACCACGGAAATCTGTCTGCCATTAAAATCACTCTTATGCAGGAGAAGAATGGAATCGAGAGACTGGTGCACATCCATCAGCTCCTTTCTGCCCAATGAGGGTCGGTTGAAATCCTGGAGACTACGGATCAAATCCTTGATTCGGTCACCTTCACTAATAGCTCCATCCAGTAACGCCCTGTCTTCTTCTTCCAGTATAGCCCTTTTCTTCAAACCTTTCAGGATGGTGAGAATGCCTTGTAATGGGTTGTTAAACTCATGTGCGATGGACGCCGACAACCTACCTATCGCGGAGAGTTTTTCCGCATGCAGAAATTGGCTCTGCGTTTCTTGTAACTCCAGGGTCCGTCGCTCAACCTTTAATTCCAACTCGGCGTTTATGGCCAAGAGCTCCTCGTCTGTCCGAAGCTTAGCAAACGCCACGGCCAGATAGTCAACTAACAATTCCCATTGAGCAATGGACTCTTGGGTGAATTGTCCTTTGTGCCGGTCGTTTAATTGGAGGAGCCCTAGGCGTTCCGTCCCGAGGTGAAGGGGAATCAATGCTACCGACTCGTAGCCCTCACCGTTGCAACGATTGCGGGTGCGCGCCTGTCGATCCACTTCGGCGGTGGAGGCGAGCAATTCTGAAGTGCTGTTGGTCCAGAAGCTTCCTTTTGAGGTAAAAAATGGTTTGGAAGGATCAAACCGAGCGCGAATGACGTTACCGCACATGCATTCAAGTGCAGGGTTGCCGGTGCTATCGCATATCGTACGACCCATTTCGTCATGCGCGCAAAGCTGATCCTCAGCGAGGACGAACTGCTTCGGGAATCCTCGTGTCTCATAATAAGGATAGTCATCATCCTTTTTCAACCGGATTCCTACGGCTTCACAGCCGGATTGTTTCTGGAAGAAGCCCGTTGCAGCATTAATCAGTTCTTCTGTCTTTCTGCTCTCATTGATAAAACGTAGAAATGCTACTTGAGCCTCACGTTCTTCCTCGGCTCGCTTAAGTTCGGTAATATCTTGGATGACGCCCATCGCGTGCACAGCCCTGCCTTCTGCGTCATGGACGGAGTTGACAGTCACGTAACCCCATACGGGAGTGTCGTTGGAACGCATATACCGTTTTACCATTTGGAAGCTTGTTATCTTTCCCGCTGCAAGCTCCTTGCGACTGGCAAGGTCTGCCTCTCGATCTTCGAGATGCGTCACGTCTGAGACGGTGCGTTGGAGTAATTGCTGTTCAGAGAATCCTACCATCCGGCAAAAAGCTGGATTTACCTGCAGGTAACGCCCTGTCGTCAGGTCAGCCTTGACTTTGCCTACACTCGAATGCTTGAATAAAATCCGGAGCTGTTCTTCTTGCTTCAAGAAAGCATGTTCCATCTGCTTACGATTACGACCGGTGATATCGTTCATCACTACACGGAATTCGATTACCCCGTCTTCTTGTTCCACGGTGGAGATCGCCAAATGCACCCAAAGAGTCCCGTTCTGCCTCGCTATCCTCAATTCGCACACTGTCGGCTCATCGACATCAAAAGCCTGTTTGCAATGAAGATAGTAGGTGTCTTGATCGTCCCTGAAGATGAACTGAGTGAACGGTTGATTGATCAGCGCGCCCCTTGTCACCTTCAGTATGGCAGCCCCCGTGAGGTTCGCCTCCAGAATCAGTCCGGTGTCGGAGAGAGAAAAATAACCCGCTGGAGCTAGGTCATAGAGATCGAAATAACGTCGTTGCGACGCCTCCAAGTCCAATTGGACCCGACGTAACTCTTCATTTTGCATCTCCAGTTCTATTTGATGAACACGCAGTTCGTGAATTGCTTTCTGACTTTCTTCGGGGGTTAAAGCGGTGAGGTTTTTTACTGGAGGTGTTTGTTCCCTGATTACTGCTTCGGCCCGTCTGCGGAATTCAACGGAGTGTTTGAGTCGGTTTTCCATACTCGTCAGTTATAGGCCTCTGTTAGATACCAGAACTCTTTTCCTTGATTATAGGTTTAGATCAATCTTAAACTGATTTTATTACAACGTCTCTACTTTCTGTTTTGGTAGTTGTCTAAAACACAGTTTCAATGACGGATTTCTACTTTGCAAAACTCCTGTATGTAAGATATAGAAGTACACTTCTCCCTGCCGCATTCCGTTCAATTACCACCCGTTACCCATCCGGTCTTGGTCTGGTTGTCAGCCTTACGGGCAACTAGAATTTTAATGACTTGGGGTGATAAAGGGACAAGGTTTGTGGATCCGTTCTTGGTGTTTTCTTGTCGCCAGATAGCTTTGTCTAAGTCAACTTCCTCCCATCGCATAGACAAGATTTCTCCTGGTCTCTGGGCAGTAAGTAGGCCTAACTTTAAAGCATCTCGAGAGTTGGGTCGCACTTTATCGAAACAGGGCCATAGGATGTGTATTTCATCATCAGTGAGAACCCGTTTCCTTGGTGGCTCTGAACCACCAGGTTTGTCCAGCCATTGCATGGGATGGATGGTGATCCAGCTTTTTGCAAGTCCAGCCTTGAACATGATCCTTAGCAGCGTGTGGAGCCTATTGGCTGAAACCGGTGCTCTTCTCGCAACCTTGTCGAGCAGGTTCGAAATTATTCCAGGGGTTATATCTTCGACTTTCATATGGCCAATTGCCGGAGATATGACAGTGTTCCATCGCCGGTGCTCTTCATATGTAGTAGAAGATACTTTATTTTTAGATTTCATGGACAGTGCTCCTTGGTATGCTGTCCAAAGATCTGTCATTCTTGGAGCGGTGCGCCTTGCCTCCTTGTCGCCCATAGGGTCGCTGCCGTCATGGACTTTTGCCATAACGTCGCTAGCTGCTTTCCTCGCATCTTTGAGGCTGACCTCGGGGTAGGTGCCTAATGAAAACCTTTTTACTTTGCCTTGTTCGTTTTGGTACATGACAAACCATGTCCGTTTATTTTTGGGGCTAATCCTGAGGCCAAAAGCGCCCTCGCCATGGTTGCGCCCCTTCTCGAAATATTCAACTGAGCACAGCTCTGGTTTCAGGTTTCGAATTGTCAGCGGATTGAAGTCGATCTTGGGCATTATTCACCTGGGTCGTGTGAATTTGCAAAAAATAATTGCAAAAAAATTGCAAACTTTATTGCGTGATTTTTTGGGAGGCTAGGTGATGTTGTGTGAAATTATTATAGTGTTGCATTGTTGAATAAACAATGCAAATATAACACTATAATATGTGATTGTGACGGAAAGTGACGTTGAGTGTAATGCTGGTAATTATGATGGGAACCTGACAAACGAGCAGCAGTCCCTGCTTGAAGAATTCATTGCCCACAATACTCTTCTTAAGAGTTGAGAAGAGTACTTCTTGGAAAAAAGCATCTTTTCAAGGAAATTAGCTCATTGATCTGATGCATGTCCGGCTCCCTAACCGCATTGCGGTCAAGGTCTTAACTGCGGTCACCCAGTGGAACAAATTTTCGGGAAGGTGAGCCGATATAGATCTGCCGCGGACGATAAATCTTAGTTTCCGGGTCTTCACGCATTTCTTTCCATTGGGCAATCCACCCAGGAAGCCGACCTAAGGCGAACATCACCGTGAACATGTTGGTGGGGATGCCAAGGGCCCGGTAGATAATTCCGGAATAGAAATCGATGTTGGGGAAGAGGTGACGGCTGACAAAATACTCGTCGTTGAGAACGATCTCTTCGAGATTTCGTGCGATTTCAAGCAAGGGGTCCTTGACGTGGAGCACGGCCAGGATGCCGTTGCAGGCGTCTTTAATAATCGTGCCGCGGGGATCGTACGTTTTGTAGACCCGGTGGCCAAATCCGGAGAGGCGGAAGGGGTCGTGTTTGTCTTTTGCCTTGGCGATGTATTTTTTGTAATCGTTGTTATCTTTGTGAATCGCTTCCAGCATCTCAATAACTGCCTCGTTGGCGCCGCCGTGAAGCGGTCCCCACAGGGCGTTGATGCCCGCTGATATCGAAGAATAGAGGTTGCCACCGGCGCTGCCCACCAGGCGGACCGCCGAGGTTGAGCAGTTCTGTTCGTGGTCGGCGTGGAGGATGAGCAGTTTGTTGAGGGCGGCCACGACTTCGGGCAGGACAATATAGGGACGCACCGGGGTATTGAACATCATGTTGAGGAAATTGCCGCAATAGGAAAGGTCGTTGCGCGGATAGATCAGCGGATGCCCAATGGATTTCTTATAGGAAAAGGCGGCAATGGTCCGGATTTTGGAAATGAGTCGGCTGGCCGTCATGTCAATATTCTCCAACGGGTCGTCACTCATTTCCGGGTAATAGTTATGGAGACTGTTGACCATTACCGAGAGAATGGACATCGGGGGGGCATTGGGTGGAAAATGATCAAAGAAATGGATCATATCCTCATGGATCAGGGCGAACTGCTCCAACAGCGTTCTGAAATTTTCCAGTTCTTCACGGTTCGGTAACTTGTTATGGAGCAGGAGGTAGGCGACCTCGATAAAGAGGCATCGCTCGGCAAGGTCTTCAATGGCATAGCCCCGGTAGCGGAGGACGCCCTTGTCGCCGTCAAGGTAGGTAATCGAACTGATACAAGAGGCCGAATTTTTAAAACCGGTATCATAGACAGTATACCCGGTGTTGCGGAGCAGGCCCCGGATATCGATGGCCATATCACCCTCGAGCCCCTCTATGATAGGCAGCAGGTATTTTTCTCCATCAATGGTGAGTTCTGCTGTTTTGGCAGGGTTGATTTCAGGCATACGTGGCTACCTTCTGCAAAGGATGATCTGACTCGCGGGTTATGACTGGACGAGGCTCGCGGAATGTGCGCGCGGCACTGCTGAAAATACAATGCGCGGTTAGTGTCGTTCCGTTAGAGTGCCGGGAGATTGTCTTCATTGTTGAAGCACAATATCGTATTTGACAGGTAAATTCAACAGGGGTCGTGCATCCCTGACGCCGAGAGCAGCAAGGTGGGGGAACAATCCCTGGCTGCTCCCGGACAAGGTTTTTTCGTTTTTTTCGACTTTACGATGAACGATGTAATCTGTCGATGAGCACACAATAGATTAATATTATAAAAATAGGAAGGGAAGACGATGTCGGACGAATTGTACGACCAGAGGAAGGCCATCCTGGAGGCTATGGAAGGTGCCGTCCCCGAAGATTTCCGGGCAGAGGCTGAAGACCTCCTGGAGGTGTATCGGGAAGACCGGATTGGGTTGATGCTGTTGCTGGAGTTTTACAGCTCCCCGCCGGAGGCGCGGGAAGACTGGATTCGGGAAATACGGGTGATCAACCGCCAGCGCGGTATTTTTCTGTTGGCAGCAGTGACCGGCCAGGAAACATATCAGTATTTGGTGTCAAGCGAAGGAGTTGAATTTCAAGGCAGGCTGACCGATGGTTTTTTAGCGGATGAACTGCTGGATTTTTTTGGTTATGACAGTGCCGACGCCTTCAAGATGGTGAGTGCTGCGTTTGATGCCATGCCGGTGTATGAACCGCTGCAACTTGATGAAGATATTTGCCCGGCCTGCCATGCTGTCTCCGGTGAGTATCACGAGTTGGGTTGTCCGGTGGAGATTTGCCCCTGGTGCGGCGGGCAGCTCATCCATTGTGACTGCAGGTATGAAAAACTTGGTCTGGATGCGATTTCTTCGGAAGAGGAGTTGCTGCAATTTGAGGCCATGCTCGAGGAACAGGGGCGGCTTCCTTATTCCAGGGAACAACGCCCAAGTTTTGCCGACGATGGGCCCAATAGCGTTTTCGATTAAGTCCACGCCGCGCCGCTGGAGTGACACGATATCCAGAGGGCGCGGCCTAGCGATTGATTGGAGAGACGAGTCTCTGCTTGTTACGACTGCCGCTTCTCTTGACCTCCGTCGCTCCTCACCTGGCGCAGGTGGCGGAGGTGTCCCTGCCTGATCATTTTTTCACTCCCCGGTTTTCCAAATAGCGAAAGAGGTCCGAATCGGCTGAGAGCACCAGCGAGGTGTTTTTGGTGATAATGTTCCGGTAGCTCTCCAGACTCTTCTGGAAGGCAAAGAACTCGGGATTGCTTCCATAGGCCTGGCCGTAAATGCGGGTAGCTTCGGCATCGGCCTCGCCGCGTATCTCCGTTGCTTCCCGTTTGGCTGTCGAAGTGATTTCCTGGAGTTCACGGTCCACCCGGCCCTGAATCTCCGCTTTTCGTCCTTCACCGGTCGACCGTTTTTCCGCAGCGATCCGTTTTCGTTCGGAAATCATCCGATCGTAGACCTTCAGGCGAACCGATTCAATGTAATTGACCCGTTTGAGCATGACGTCGGTCAACTCAATCCCGTATTGCGGGGTAATTTTTGCGGCATCGTCATGCACCATCTGGCTGATCTTATCCCTTCCCACCTTGGGAGGGATTATGGCGTCCCTGGCCTCAGTGGATGCGGCCATATAGTCCGGTGACCAGTCCGAACTGCGGATGATCTCAATCAGATTGTTTTTGTTGACCAGGTCCCGAACCGTGCCGTCGAGGATATCGTCCAGCAGGGTCTGTGCCCTGGTCTCCGTGCCGACCGCCTGGAGGAAGCGCAACGGGTCGACTATCCGCCAGCGGGCGGTATTTTCCATGTAGACAAAGGTCTTGTCATTGGTGGGAATCTGGTTGGCATCCCCATCCCAGATGAGGATGCGCTTGTCGAAATACTGCACCTCCTGAATGAAGGGCGTTTTGAATTTAAGACCGGCCTCGGTCAGCGATTTGCCGACCGGGGCGCCAAATTGGGTGATGACAGCCTGCTGCCCCTCTTTGAGGATGAAGAAGCCATCCCAGACGGTGATCGCGGCGATGAAGAGGATGGCCAGGAGAATGAAGCGAAATAGTTTATTCATGGATGCATGTCGGTTGAAGAATGCGAAGAACAGTGCGTTCCGCAGAGGGTGACTATTATTTAGTATCGGAAACTGGAGGCTCTTTTCCCGGCTTCCGGGAGAGGTCGAGCAGGGGAAAGATATTCTGCTGTCCCTTGTCCATGACATAGACATGCTCAACTTGGGGAAGGATCTCCTGCATGGCCTCGAGGTAGAGGCGTTGCCGGGTAACCTCCTCGTTTCCCTGGTACTGTTTGACAATCGCCTTGAAACGGTTCGTCTCGCCGTTGGCCCGATTGATTCGTTCCGCGGCATACCCTCGTGCCTCTTCAACAATCTGTTTGGCGCTGCCTTTAGCCTTGGGAATGACCTTGTTGTAGGTCTCTTCCGCTTCGTTAACCAGGCGTTTCATGTCCTGGTCGGCCTCGTTAACCTCGTTAAAGGCCGGCTTGACCTGGTCCGGAGGGTTAATATCCAGTAGCTGGAGGGTCACGAGGGTGATGCCGCATTGCATCCGGTCCATCTCGCCCTGGAGTTCACGTTTGGCACTGGCTGCGAGGACTTCGCGGTTGCTGAGGACATAGTCAAAATCCATGTTGCCGACAATTCGCCGGGTGACGGTTTCCGAGGCATCACGGACTGCTTTGGAGACATCGCGAACCTTGAAGAGAAAATTCACCGGGTCGCTTACTTTATACTGCACGATCCAGGCAACTTGGATGACGTCTTTGTCGCCGGTGAGCATGAGCGATTCCATGTCAAAGCCCTTGCGATCAAAAGTGGTATTGATTCCCGGCGTGCGGGTGCGGAATCCGAATTCCTCTTTGCGGACGGTTTCGACATCAACCTTGTCCAGTTCCTCCATATAGGGGATTTTGAAGTGCAGACCGGGGAGGGAGGTCCTGGTATATTTTCCGAACCGGAGGATGATGCCGACCTCGCCTGGTTTGATAGTGTAGAAACAGGCAAAGACGCCTTGGAGGATCAGGACTGCGGCGCCAATGGCGATGATTTTTCCGGCGCTGGAAAAAAAATGGAGAGGTTCTGCGGGAGATGGTCCGCCTTGCCCTCCCTGCGAAGGCCCTTGCTCTTTGCCGGCAAAGGAATCTCTGATTTTCTGGATAAGTGCGGCGAGCAGGTCTTCCGGCCCGGTGGGCTTTTTCTTCTGCCCCCAGGGGGGTTGTTCATTCATCGGCATGGATACGGCTCCAGTAGTCAAATTTGGGGAGGGTTGCGGAAGTAAGCCGACGTCTGGCGGCGACGGATTCGGCATTGAAGGGGTACTGATAGGGGTGGACCCGGCAATGCTGAGGAGAATATAGAAATATATATAATATGCACTCTACGCCACAACGTCAAATAAGATCGGCCCCGGGCAGGTATTTCCTTTGTTTACGCAGCCGGAGCCTCCGGGAACCTTCTAGGCTCTCAGCGAAACGCCAGCAGCCAGCAGAAAAAGACGATTGCTAGAGAGAGGGAAAAACATAGGGCCTGGCGGGAAGGACGCCGGGCTCGTTCGATGATCTTGGAACAGCCAAGCAGGGCACCCCAGCAGATTCCACAGAGAAACCCGAAGAAATGGGCACCAAGATCGGTTTGTACCCCTTCGCTGCCGAGAAAGGCTAGAAGCCCTGCCCCGGCGCCGAGCGGCAGTACCAGCCTCGTGAGAGAGTATGCTGTCAACCGGCCCAACTGCAGGCCGGTGAAGATGCCGATGACGGCAAAGATCGAGGTCGAGAGCCCGACCGAAATGTGAACGTCCCGGCGCAGGACGACGTTCAATAGATTCCCTGCCATTCCATTCAAGAGGAGGAGCAGCCAGGCTAACCCGTATCCCGTGGTTTTGCCGAGGAGGTGGATCACCAGCCCGCCGATGAGGCAGTTGCCGCTGAGATGCGCCAGATTGGCATGCAGGGTCAGGGCTGTGACCAGGCGCCACCATTCCCCTCGTTCCAAGATGACCGTACTGTCGATCGCACCTTGCACAAACCAAGGACTCCCGGCTGACCATGGGCCGGTATGAACGAAAAATAAAGCAAGCAGGGCCATCATCAGTACGGTGGGCGGTGATTGCGGGTGCAGCGTCTGGGGAGGGGGTGGCAACGGCGGCCAATCGCGGTTTTCCCAACGATATTGCTCCAGATGCGATAAGGCGGACTTGGCATCCCGGGCAGGAACCCGTAGTTGGTGGGTGCCTTCATCAAGCACATGATCGATCCCAACAGCTGACAACACCAGCGACAGGGCGGCCAATTGGTCTGTTTCCTCAACTGCCAGGGGAGCCAGTTCCTGGTCTTTTGCGTTATCCGGAACCGTCTCTTCTAATTCCGACCTCTGCACGCGTTGTCGCATAGCAATAGGCTTAGAATCAAAGCCGGAGCGGGCATCCGTGGAAGAACTTGACAAGCGGTTGATCGTCCTTACTTTTGAAGCGATTTATTCTAGACAGGGCACAGGCCTTCGCCCGGCCCCGGTAATCAATGGCAGGAATTGATTCTGCCGCCATAATGTACTGACGGAACTGTGATTATGCTCGTATTAATGCGACAAACTACCCTTTTTCTCCTGGCAATTTTTGCACTGGTATGCACCGAGGCCACCATAACCCAGGGTTCTGCGGAAGCCCGTTCCCTATCCGGCGGCCGCTCTTTCAGTCGCCCCATGAGCCGGCCGGCACCGCAACAAGCTCCAAGCCAGTTCGGTCAGCGCCCGCAGCAATCGTCGCCGGGCGGTTTCGGTCGGGGCCTGATGGGCGGTCTGCTCGGCGGCGCTCTGGGCGGCATGCTCTTTGGCAGCATGTTCGGGGCCAGCGGTGGGGGAGGCATGGGGATTCTGCCGATACTGTTGCTGGGCGGGGTCGGTTATTTTCTGTATAAGCGGTTTGTCAATCGTCCGACGGGTTCCTCGTCCAACTTCCAGTCGGCACCCGGGGATGACCGGTATCAGGGAGGTGCAGATGCTTTTGGCGGAAATTCAGATTCTTCCGGCCCTCCCCCCATCCCCCCAATTCATGCATTCAATACCCTCGAAAATGGACTGGCCGAAATTCGTTTAAATGATCCCGGCTTTGACGAAAAACATTTTCTTGAAGTGGCTTCCGATGTTTTTTTCAAAATTCAGGCCGGGTGGATGCGCCGGGATCTTTCCTCCTATCGCCATTTGTTGGGGGCGCAACTGGCGACCGAGTACGAAAAACATTTCACCAGCATGAAAGAACTGGGACATTTGAACAAACTCGAAAGCATCGCCATCCGTCGCTTGGAGATCGCCGCGGCAGGCAGCGAGAATGGCGAGGATTTTGTTACGGTGCTGTTTACTGCCAATCTTCTGGATTATACGGTGGATGAAAAAACCGGAGCCCTGGTGCAAGGCAGCATGACCGAACCGGTAAAATTTGCCGAGCAATGGACCTGGGCACGACCTGTTCACACCGAATCCTGGAAACTGGAGGGTATTGAGGTCGTTGAAGGCTGACAACATTCTTCTTTTGGTTTGAAAGACGACAAAGGCGGCACTTCTTACGAGGTGCCGCCTTTTTTATGTGGAAGCTGACGTGGGCATTGTGTGGACCGGATTGGAACTATGGTCTGCACGATGCTCGACAAAGCATCTGCTCAGGTAGTGCTGGTGTGAAAAAATTTCACCGCGATTGCAGTTTCTCGGTCAATATCGGCAGAAACTGTTTAAGATCGGCCACTACAAAAACATCGGCAACCTCGCCGATGGGTGCATCCTTGTCGGTATTGATGGCAACAATGAAATCCGACTTCTTCATCCCGGCCAGGTGTTGAATTGCCCCGGAAATACCGCAGGCAACATAGAGTTTCGGGGTGACGGTCCGCCCGGTAGTCCCGACCTGGCGATCATGTTCCACCCAGCCGGCATCAACCACTGGCCGGCTGCCTCCATATTCGCCGCCCAGGGCCTTGGCCAGCGCCTGCACCATGGCAATATTCTCCGGTTTCCCCACGCCGCGACCGGCACTGACAATGATCTCCGATTTGGTCAGATCCACCCCCTCTATTCTGGCTGCCTCGTAGCCTTTACATTCGACCTTTTTGCAGGCCTCCGTGTCAATGGGGACGACGGTCGGGGTACCCACCGGATCCTCTTCCATGCCAAAGGCCCCGGCCTGGAGAGTAAGGACGGTCCGGGCGGTTTGGGATTTGATTTTCCGGCGTAGTTTGGCGTTGCAGACTGGGACAACAGGTTCGCCGTCAGCGAGCGCCATAACCTCGGAAATCTGAGCAGCCTTGAGGGCCACGGCAATTCGCGGGGCCAGATCCCAGCCGTAAGAGGAGTGATGAAATACGATTCTGTCCGGTTGTTCCTTGGCAATGACGTCGAGGAGCAATTGTTTGTGAACCGTGGGGTTATATTCACCATATTTGGCAACATCGGCCAGATAGAGCGTACCGTCGAACTGGGGCAGGTCGCTGGTGCTGCCTACCAGAAACATGGAGGCCTCGGTCGGCAGTTCCTTGGCAAAGGCGAGCAGCTGTGAATATTTAACACGCAGTTTTCCTTCCCGAAATTCCGCCACAAGTAAGGTTTTCATGGGTATCTCCTAGGCCAGTACGCCGGTTTTTTCTTTAAGCAGATGAATCAGTTTCTCGGCAAGTTCGGGAAGTTCGCCTTCGAGCACAATGCCGCCACCCTTCCTCTCCGGGAAGTAAAACGCGGTTGTCTCTTGACGGGCGCCGAGGCCGCTTAGGTCTGGGGCTATGGTCAGCAGTTCTTTCTTTTTGGCCTTCATGATATTAGGCAAGGTCGGATACCGCGGGGTATTGAGACCCAGTTGGCAGGTAAGAAGTACCGGCGTCGTGGTATTGACCAGGGCTTTGCCTCCGCCTTCCAGTTCGCGTTTGACTTGGACGGCTCCGTTCTCAAAGGCAAATCCAACAATCGTGGTGATCGCTGGAATGCCTAGTAACTCCGCGACCATGACACCTACCTGGGCACTGCCGCGATCCTGCGATTGCATGCCAGTGAAAATGATATCAAAGTTTTTGGTCTTGGCAAAATCAGCGATCATCGAGGCAATTTCAATGGGCTCGCGCTGATAGGCGTCGTTATCGGCCACATGGACGCCTCGGTCACATCCCATGGCCAAGGCCTTTTTCATGGTCTCCTTGACTTGATCCGGACCGATGCAGAGGACAGTCAGGTCAGCATCGCCCACCTGCTCTTTTAGGCGCACCGCCTGCTCAACGGCGTACTCATCGTATTCGTTCATGCGCCAAGCGAGGTCAGCACGGTCATACCAGCTCCCCTCGTTGTTGATCTTGAATTTGGATTCCATATCCGGAACCTGTTTGATACAAATCAGTATGTTCATCGCGCCCCTCCAGCATCAGGCTAGATAATAGTTATTGGATCAGTTACAAAATTCTACTTGCATCCTATAGCCGCTCGGCAAGTATTTCGGCAATATCTTTCGGTCGCAATTGCGCCTCCACATCGGCACCTTTGACGCCGTCTTCAAACATGGTTAAGCAGAACGGACAGTTGGAGAGCAGTTGTGCTGCGCCGGTTTCTACCGCCATCCGCACCCGTTTGACATTAATGCGCTCGCCGATGGTCTCCTCGGCCATGATCCGGCCGCCCCCCGCACTGCAGCAAAAGGCCTGGTCACGGTTTTTGGCCATTTCCGTCAGATTACCGCCGGCAGTATGGATCAAATTCCTGGGAGCCTCATAGAGGTTGTTGTGTCGACCCAGGTAACAGGAGTCGTGATAGGTGCAGGAAAAGGCCTCCGCGTTGATCTGGAGTGTACCGGCGCTGATCAACTGTTCGAGGAAAACGGTGTGGGGCTGGACTTCGACAGGAAAGTCGAAATCTCGGTAGTCCTTGGCCAAAGTATTAAAACAATGGGGACAGGTGGTGACGATTTTCTGGATACCATACCCTTTGATAATTTCAACCGTCTCCATAGCCAGGGACTGATAGAGATATTCGTTGCCCATCTTGCGCATCGGTTCACCGCAGCATTTTTCCTCTTTGCCAAGAATCCCGACTTTAACTCCCGCCGCCTGGCACAGCTTGATGAAACTCTTGGCAACTGCAATGTTGCGTTTATCAAACGAGGCATAACAGCCAACAAAATATAGGATATCCACCGCGGAATCTTCAGCCAGAGTTTTGATTCCCAGAGTTTCGGCCCAGTCACCGCGGGAGGCATAACCCATGCCCAAGGGATTGCCGTTAACCTCGGTCTGTTCCATGGCGGTCATGACTTCCTCGCCGGGAAATTCACCTTCCATCAACACGAGATTACGCCGCATTTCAATGATTTTACTGACATGCTCAATAGAGGCTGGGCAAATGTCCTGGCAGGCGAGGCAGGTGGTGCAGGCCCAGATGACCTCGCGGCCGACGAGGTCAACAAGATTGGCAGCCGGGTTGGTGAAGGCGGTCTCGCCGATCTGAGAGATAACCTGCATGGGGGAGAGCGGTTTTCCGGTGGCAAAGGCCGGGCATCGATCCTGGCATCGTTTGCATAAAGTGCAGGCATCCGCGTCGAAAATATCCTTCCAGCGCAGATCGCTCAGAACGCTGGCGCCGAATTTTTCAATAGATTCGTCTTCCAGATTGATGGTGGTCAGCTTGCCGGTGGGCCCACGGTCTGCGAGAAAGGAGTTGGCGCTGGTAGTGAGGATATGACGGAACTTAGTAAAAGGAATGATCGCGATAAAGACAAGAGCGAGCAGGAGGTGAAACCACCAGAGCCCGAGGTGGAGCGCGCGCAGTCCAGCTTCACCGAGTCCGTTAAGCATTTTGGCCACCACCAGACCGACCGGCGACCAGGCGGCCAAGGGGGTACCCAGTTCGGTGACCGCCATCCGAGCGCCTTCGATGGCAAAACCGGTAACGAGAATAGTCAGCAGCAATCCATGCATCAGGGCGTCATCGCGCTTGGTGATCAGCCCTTCAGGGCGGAGCAGATAGCGGCGAACCAGCAGACCTCCCAGCATGATGATGGCGACGAGGCCGGTCAGGTCCAGGATCAGGGAAAAAAATTTATAAAAGGTTCCTTTCAGGAATTTAACTCCAAAGAGTAGATCCGTGAAATCAGCTTGGGCGACAATGAGGGATGTGCCGATAAACAGAGTGAAAAAACACCAGAAAAACAAGGCGTGAGCCGTACCGGCACCCGGTACCCGGAACACCTTGGTCTGAAGAAGAACGTTGCCCAGCAGGGTTTTGATTCGCTCGCCCCGCTGGTCGGTGCGGTCAAGTGGTTGCCCGAGTCGGTAGACCTTGATCCGTTGCAGGCAACCCAGAACAAAAACAGCAAGGGCCGCCAGGAGCAGGACGTACATGGGTGCCAAGGTTGTCCACCCATGACCGACATTCCAATAAATTTCACGGGTAAACTCCATCCTGGCCTCCCTTGCCCTCAAAAATTCGAACAACATGGTTCATGCTTGGTACAGAAGAAGAGAGGTGGTTGGCACCGTTACTCTCTTCTTCTTTATCATCGTTAAGTTGGAACAGTCTATCCCCCAGTCGGGATGCTGGCGCTGCTATTTGGTCAAAGCCGCGCCGATTACCACCCGCTGGATTTCACTCGTTCCTTCATAGATTTCGGTGATCTTGGCATCTCGCATCATCCGTTCAACCGGAAATTCACGGGTATAACCGTACCCACCGTGCAGTTGGACCGCTTGGGTGGTAACCCGCATCGCGGTCTCAGAGGCAAAGAGCTTGGCCATGGCCGATTCCTGGGAATAGGACAACCCGGCGCTCGCCCGATAGGCGGCATTGTAGATCAGCAGACGAGCGGCCTCAACCTGGGTGGCCATATCCGCCAACTGGAACTGGACGCCCTGAAAGGTGGCCACCGGTTTGTTGAATTGTTCACGATCCTTGGTGTAAGCGATGGCGGCATCAAGCGCGCCCTGGGCGAGACCAAGGGCCTGCGAGGCAATCCCGATCCGTCCGCCGTCCAGGGTCTTCATCGCGACTTTGAATCCCTGGCCTTCCTTTCCCAGCAGATTCTCACCGGGAATACGACAGTTGTCAAACACTAACTCCATGGTGGGGGAAGAGCGGATTCCCATTTTGGCTTCCTTTTTCCCAAAGGAGAAGCCTGGTGTGCCTTTTTCCACGATATAGGCGCTGATACCGCGATGTTTTTCCGCAGATTTGTCGCTTCGCGCCAAGACGACATAGATTTCAGCCTCACCGGCATTGGTGATAAAAATCTTGGAGCCGTTAAGAATCCAGTCGCTGCCATCCTTGGTGGCAGTGGTCTTGGTGCCGCCTGCATCAGAACCGGCGGAAGGCTCGGTCAGGCCGAAGGCGCCCAGTTTTTCCCCCTTGGCCAGCGGCACCAGGTATTTCTGTTTTTGTGCCTCGGTACCGAACATGTAGATGGGGTTGGCGCAAAGTGAAAGATGCGCGGAAAGGGTGACACCGGTGGAACCGCAGACTCGGGACAATTCCTCGACAGCAATAGCGTAGCTGATATAATCGGCGCCAGCGCCGCCATACTCTTCCGGAAAAACAATGCCGGTCAAGCCGAGTTCGGCCAAGCGATCATACATCAACGCCCGGTCAAAACGTTCTTCTTCGTCGCGAATCCGTGCCGAGGGCGCAACCTCCGTTTCAGCGAAACTTCTGACCATGTCACGGATAAGGTTTTGCTCTTCTGTTAACTCGAAATTCATATGCTTTACTCCCCCAAGATAATATTAGCTGCTCTTCTGAGTTTGGCGCTGATCAGTCAATGCAACTCAGCCGTGCCAATCATCGCCCTATTGCTGTCTGTTCACCATCTGCTCCGGTGTTTCAGTGTTACTTCTGGTCTTTGATCTGCACCATCACGACGGTGCCGGTAGCGCAGATTTTCCCCGCAGCCGAAACTGTGAGATCAACAATTACCTTTCGGCCTTTAATCTCGACAGCCTTGCCGCGGACTTCCAATTCTGTGTTGATCGGTGTCGGTGCCAGATAATCAACCTTCAAAGAGGCCGTCACAAACCGGGAAAGCGGTTTGCCATCTTCTTTGGCTTTGGCCGCCGAAGCGGTGCCGGCGCCATGGCAATCGATCAGCGAAGCGAGAATGCCTCCGTAGAGAAACCCTGGAAATCCACCGGTATACATCGGGTCTGGGGTGTAACGGCAAACGCTTTCTTCGCCCTCCCAGTAGCTTTTGAGGTGATGCCCTTGGGCATTCAACCGTCCGCAGCCAAAGCAGTGGGCATAATCGTCGGGATACTGGTCTTGAAATGATGGTCCATCATCATGCATCGATCGTTTCTCCCTGGTGGTAGTGAATCTATGGGGTGCACCCCGCTGCAAACCTATTTATTCGTAGGTATAGAAACCCTTACCGGTCTTCCGGCCCAGCCATCCCGCCTCGACGTACTGGCGCAGGAGAGGGCAGGGGCGGTATTTGGGATCGCCCAGTCCCTGATACAGGGTGTTCATGATAGCCAGGCAGGTATCAAGACCAATGAGATCGGCCAGGGCGAGCGGCCCCATAGGGTGGTTCATCCCCAGTTTCATGACCGTGTCGATATCTTCGCGCGTGCCGACCCCGTGATAAAGACAAAAGACCGCCTCGTTAATCATGGGCAGCAGAATCCGATTGGCAATGAAGCCGGGATAGTCGTTGGCGCGGGCTGGGGTTTTGTCCATCCGCCTGGCCAGTTCCAGGGTTGTCTCCAGGGTTTCGGGAGAGGTTGCCAGGCCGCAGATTACTTCCACTAGTTTCATCACCGGCACCGGGTTCATGAAATGCATGCCGATCACTTTGTCCGGTCGCCTGGTGTTGGCGGCAATCCGGCCGATGGGAATGGAGGAGGTGTTGGAGGCCAGAATCACATGGGCGGCACAGACTTCATCCAGCGTCTGAAACAGCTTGAATTTGATGGCTTCGTTTTCAGAAGCCGCTTCGACCACGAAATCAGCGGCTGCCATGTCCGACAAGTCGGTGCTGGTCTTGATCCGGGCGAGAATGCGGTTCTTTTCTTCAGCAGCCAGTTTGCCTTTGTCCATAGTACGCTGTAGATTCCTGGTGATCCCCGCCAGCCCTCGATCAACGAACTCCTGTTTGATGTCGTTGATGATGACGGCAAGGCCGCTGGCGGCCGCCACTTGAGCAATGCCGCTGCCCATCTGGCCGGCGCCGATAACGCCGAATGTCTTCACTTCCATTATTTCACCTTTTTTCCTTGCTCGGTTGAACCGGACGGCCATTCCGCCCTGGAGGATTAGTGTTTGTTGCTGATCACCATGGCCATGCCCATGCCGCCGCCGATGCACATGCTGATCAGACCGGTGGCATACTGCTGGCGCTGCATCTGGTACATGGCGGTCACCATCTGCCGGGCACCGGTGCAGCCAACCGGATGGCCCATGGAAATACCGCTTCCGAGTTCGTTGGGTTTTTCTATATCGATCCCCAGTTCAAGCATGCAGCCGATAGCCTGGGCGGCAAAGGCCTCGTTGAGTTCGATCAGGTCGATATCGGCAAGATTGCGGTTGGAGAGTTTCAAAGCCTTCTGGATTGCCGGGACCGGGCCCAGGCCCATATAGGCAGGATCCAGACCCCCGGAGGCGAAACCTTCGATTGTCACCAAGGGTTTCAAACCCAACTGTTTAGCCTTGGTGGCGCTCATCAGCAGGACTGCCGCCGCACCGTCGTTGATCCCGGAGGCATTGCCGGCAGTAACCGAACCGTCTTTGGCGAAGGCAGGTTTCAGTTTGGCCAGTTTCTCGACCGAGGTCTCCATGGGGCGTTCATCTTGAGTAAAGAGAACCTCTTCCCGGCCGGCGCGTACCGGTATCGGCACGATCTCCTCGGTGAAGAGGCCGTCCTTGATGCCCTGCATGGCCCGTGCGTGGCTGAGGGCGGCAAGCCGATCCTGATCAGCCCGGCTAATCTTGTAGAGTTGAGCGATAGCCTCGGCGGTGACGCCCATATGGTAGCCGTAGAAGATCTCGTAGAGTGCGTCGTAAACCATCAAGTCGTAAATTTCACCGACACCGGTGAGTTCCATGCGGTAGCCCCACCGGGCCTTAGGCAGCGCCATGGGGACCATGCTCATGTTTTCCTGACCGCCAGCCAAAACAACATCGGCCTGCCCGGTCATGATCGACTGAGCGCCTAGGGCAATGGCCTTGAGGCCTGAACCGCAGACTTTGTTGATGGTGAAGGCGGGTGTTTCCTTGGCAATCCCGGCCTGGACCATGGCCTGGCGGGCAGTATTCTGGCCTTGTCCCGCCTGCAGGACATTGCCCATAATAACTTCATCCAGGGTGATTTCAGTGGCTGCGGTATCCCAGGTGTGGTGTTTTGTTTCCAGGTCGATCAGGCCCTGGTCCTTGAGTTTTTGCGGTGCAACCGCGAGCATCGCTGAACTCGCCACCGGCCGCAGCCCCGCCTTGCGCAGGGTTTCGCGCATGACGCTGGCCCCCAGGGTCACCACGGAGGTGTTTTTCAAACTGCCGCCAAAAGCACCCACTGCCGTGCGGCATCCGCTGACAATCACAACCTCGTTCATAAACCTCTTGCCCCCTGTTCTTGTTATTCGGATGTCTGTTTGATTAGCTGTTCAGTTCGCCTGTGAAAACCGGTTTACGTTTTTCAAGAAAGGCGCTTGTGCCTTCTTTGGAATCCGGGTTGGCCAGGCACAGGGCAAAGGCGTCGCGCTCGATGCTAAGCCCGGTTGTCAGGTCGGTGTTCAATCCTTGACCCACGGTCTGCTTGGCCGCACAGAGGGAGGCCTTTCCTTTCGTGGCGATGAGTTTCGCGACCTTCTCCACAGCTGCCTGCAGTTCTTCCGGGGCGAAAATCTTGTTGACCAAGCCAATGGCTTGAGCCTCGGTGGCGGTCAAATGTTGGCCGGTGAAAATCATTTCTTTGGCGCGGTTGGCACCGATCAGTCGGGGCAGCCGCTGAGTGCCGCCGAAACCTGGGATAAGACCCAGGGTTATTTCCGGCAGGCCGAAGAGAGCCTTTTCCGAAGCATAGATAAAATCGCAGGCCAGGGCCATTTCGCATCCGCCGCCGAGGGCATACCCATTGACCGCAGCGATGGCCGGAATGGCCAGTCCCTGCAGCTTACTGATGATGTCCTGGCCAAACTGGGCGAATTTTTTAGCAGCCAGCGGCGTCAGTGTGGCAATCTCGGTAATATCAGCCCCGGCAATGAAGGCCTTCTCGCCAGCCCCGGTCAGGATAAGAACCCGGATGGATTCGTCTGCTCTGATGCTGTCAAGGGCATCGGCAAGTTCCTCAAGGAGGGTGGAGTTAAGGGCATTGAGGGCTTTGGGGCGATTGAAGGTCAGAGTTGCAATGCCATCGGCGCAGGTAAGTTCAAGGGATGAATAGACCAATGTTTCCTCCTTGTTGCAGAGTATTAAGGATCGCTTGTCAGAGACGGGCAACATAGTTCAAAGGGCAAAAAAGGGGACGTCGGACCAGAATCGACCCTTCACCCGTAAAAAAGATCAATAATATCATGAACTTTATTGTCCGCCCGGTGCAGGAGAACACCCGGTGTTACGGGCAAAATTGAGTAGACGCGAAGTGCGTAATATCTATTATATAACAGCCGGGCTGTCAAACATTTTCTATAAACTTGTAAGGGGGATCAAAGAGCAGTAAATCAATGCAGTATCAAGATGTTCGGCCGATCCATGAGGTTGTCTGCTGGTCCGCAGTAAGCGCAGGAGGGGATGGACTGCCCCCTGTCTCGTGGAGATGATCGGCGGCAAATCAAGTCAACGGAGAAGGAAGGAAAGGGTGGGGCCTCTGAACACCCAAAACGGGAGAAGAATTCAGATTCAGCAAAATAGCAGGCGACGAAATGGCCACAACCAAATTCGAAGGCCAAAATCAGCAGCAGTCAGATGCGGCCAACTGTCCGGGCCCGGGCGGACGGTGCCAAGGACCAGCGTGCGGCCAGCAGCCTGAAATGGGCGGTGAGGAGGAGCAGGGAACAGGCCGGTCGACATTTGATGGGCGGCCAGTTCAACCAGGCGGGGTTTGCACAGGCGTAACCGCTATTTATAAACAAAAGCAATACTTATTCCTTAACCATCTGGGGTCATGTCGTTAAGTGATCAGTACCGATTTCCAGCTTAAGGGCTTGAGCGATTTCATGGAGTGAATAAGGTTTTTTAATGAACTGGCTGATTCCGAGATCCATAGCTCTCTGGATGTCCTCGATACTGGAGTAACCGCTGGTGATGATAGCTTTTTGACCCGGGGCAAACTTGATGATCTGTTGGTAAGTTTCGCAGCCGTTGATACCCGGGTCCATAAGCATATCCAGAAGAACCAGATCTACCGGCGATTTTTTTATGAATTCTATGGCCTCTTCGCCCGAACTCACCGTAAAGGGATGATAGCCGAGTCTCGATAACAGGCGTCTTGCTATCTCCCGTTGGTTTTGCTGATCATCGACCACTAAAATTTTTTGACCGTTACCATGGTAATGGCTGATTGTCGACGATAGTTGCCCAGGCTGATAGACTCCGTTTCTGTCCACCGGGAAATAGAGAAAGAACTGAGATCCCTTGTTGGTACTGACCACATCGACGAAACCGCCGTGGTCATGCATCGTATTCCACACTACTGCCAGGCCAAGGCCGGTACCGCTGCGGCCCATCATTTTTTTACTGTAGAACGGGCTGAAAATTCGCGTTATGTCCTGTTCAGAAATGCCGGCGCCGTCGTCTTCGACCGATATCATCACATACTCGCCCGGTTCTATGGTTTCATATCCATGGTATGGACTGTCGAACCGCACATTTTTTGAAGCGAGGATAATCTGCCCTCGGGTTTGAATCGACTCAGCTGCATTGTTGACCAGATTCACTATTGATTTGGAGAAATGCATAGCCGAGCAACTGATGCTTTGTAGTTCCCCTTCCAGGCGCGGAATTATTTTTATATCAGGGTAACGTCTTGTTATCTCGTTAAATTCTACGGAGTTGAGATAGCTTGAGAGCATTGCCTTGACATCTTGCACTTCTTTTTTGCAGGTTGCCCCCCGGGCGACGATCAGCAGGTCATTGACAACCGCGGCCGCCCTTTTTCCGGCATCCCGAATCATCAAAAGTTCTTCTCTGTATTTGAAATCCTCGCCTAAATCCATGAGTAACAGTTCGGGATAGGTAATGATCCCCGACATGATATTATTAAGATCATGCGCTACCGAACTGGCCATCAAGCCGATTGACTCCATGCGCTGGGCATCGGTCAGTTTTTTCATCAGCTGGATTTTTTCGCGCAGGGCGGTTTCATTGGCAGTGACGTCACGGACAGCGGCGACCTGCACTTGACGTCCTTGGTAATCTATTTGTTTGCCCCTGATTTCTACCGGAAAGGTGGAGCCTGATTTTTTGACACCACGCGCTTGGAACGGTCCAATGGAATCAGGATACTCCGGCATGACCATGGCGCGGATGGACTTGCGGTCCAGCAGGACATCAAAAACCTGTTTACCCAGCAATTCGCTTTCCTTATAACCGAACATCGTGCACAGTTGGCTGTTGGCTTGAAGGAGCTTGCCATTTTCATAGATGATGATTCCTTCCCATGTGGCCTGGGCCAGTTGGCGGAATCGTTTTTCGCTGTTGTGTAAGTCCTGCTTGAGTTGCTTATGCTGGATGCTTCTGGCGACGGTTCTAATCAGTAATTCAGGCGAGCAGGGTTTTCGGAGATAGTCGAAGACGCCCTGGCGGAGCGATTCCACAGCATTATCGACAGTGGGGGTGCCGGTAAGCATAATGACAGCTGTTTTGGGATGCTCGTTGACAATTCGCGCGGCGATCCGATTGCCGTTAATGTCGGGCAGGTTGATGTCAACCAGGGCTACTGAATAGGCCTGTTGCCGGAGAGAACGGAAAGCCTGTTCCCCAGAATTTGCCGTGTCTATTTGATAGCCCTCACTATCAAGCAAAAACTTAAGGCTATCACAGAATCGGATTTCATCATCGACGATGAGCACGGAATGCATCGAGTGTTGCTCCTTCAGGAAGAGGAGGATAGCTCTCCGAGAAGAATTCTCTGTTGAGAGCTACTGCGAGTATTGTTAAAAAATAATCAATCACACTCACATATGATGATTGATGCGCATTTTTAAAAAATATCCAAGAAAAAGATGTAATGTATTCATTAGGATGCGATGGTTAGGCTGGAAAGGTGAGAGAGAATACCGTGACACCTGGACTCGATTCGCAGTCAATGGTTCCCCCCATCTGTTTTACCAGCTTGTATACAATCGCGAGCCCCAACCCTCGGTGCCGACCACCTTTTGTTGAGACCCCCTCTTTGAAGAGATCGACCTGCAGTGATGGATCAATACCTGAACCGTTATCTTCCACCGAGATCATCACCTTATCCGATTGGCCTGCGGTCCGGACGGTAATGCTGCCAGGTCCCTCCACAGCGTCCATGGCGTTCCCTAAGAGATTCAGCATAATCTGCCGGAGAAGCCTAGTATCGATACGGATCACAAGGGGTTTTCCCCATGGCGTAAAGGTCAAGGTCGTCTGGTTATCTTTGGGGAGAGATGCCTGAAACAGGCGAAGTACTTCTTCCAGTTCCTGGTGGAGATCGACTCGCTCAAGGTGGGTCTCGTCTCGTTCACTGGCCAGATCCTCCAAATCGAGGGTGATATGGCTGATTCGTTCAAGTTCGTGGTCTATGATCGCCAGTTCTTCGTGGATCGGTTCGCCTTTTTTGCTCCTGCTGTCGAGGATATGGATATAGTTGCGAAGGATGGCCAGGGGGTTGTTAATTTCATGGGCGATTTTTCTGGCAACCATACTTGCCGACCGTACACGTTCGACGGCAAGCTGTTCCTTCTGGATTGCATTCATCATTTCCAAATAGAGGGCGACAGCAGCATGGTTGGCCAGGAGATGCACGGCCGGCCACTGACCATTCAGGTTAAGCTGTGGTTTTTCCATTAGACCAATAAGGATCAAACCTTGCACTTCGTCACGGTGGATCAACGGAACCGCCACCATTCCTTCTGTTCCCAAAATTCGGAGCAGTTGGGCATCAAAAATATTGTTTGAACTATTCAGCTTTTGCCCATTCATGAACGAATGAAGCATCCGCCGCTGTTTGATAGCCTGTCCTGGCAGGCTAGTGCTCTGCCGCTCCGGCGAAAACACAAAGTTTCCGGTTTCTCTGGCCAGCGTATTATTTGATGAGGGGTGGCTGTACATCTCTCCATTGTTGGCGTTCCGCAGCATAACCAGGCAGGTGTCTTCGTTGAAAAGGATTTTCAAGCCCTGTTCCACGGCACTGACAATATCTTCGCTGTTCTCCGCTCGCAGCAGGCTGTCGAGCAAGCCGTTCAATTGCGTGATATCCCGAATCCTGTTGATCAACCCCAGAGAGGTTTCTTTGTGCACTTCCTGGCTTTCCGGTTCTAGGTCATGGGAAGTTATGGCGTTCGAGGGGATACGGATGCCAAGTTGTCCTGCAATCTGTTCGATCTGCTCGGCCAATCCATCGTAAAGCGCCGCAACCTGTTGTGGGGGGATTCGGAAGAAACGGTCGGCAGCCTCCAGGCAGTCTTGGTCGACGGTGTCGTTATGGCTGAGTAAATCGGCAAGGTAGGCAATTTGGGTTAGTGGCAGGGCTTGTTCAACCTCGTCGATCGGATGGTGGTGATAACGGATGGCATCGGCGAGAAGGGTTGGCAAGCGCCACTGTTTGCAGAGCCAGGATCCCGCCTCGCAGTGGTTGACATGGAGTTTTTCGCTTTCGAGAAAAGCGAGCCGGCCATTATGGCACCGCACGCCTTTCAGCAATAGCGGCGCATAGGTACCAGGAAAAGCCATCCACATGAGTAACTTGCCGATATCGTGTAAAAGTCCAGCCAGATAAGCCTCCGACGGGTCGGGATAGCCGATGGCTATGGCAATTTTTTGGGCAAGGAAGGCGTTGAGTAGGGAATGGTGCCAGAATCTATCGATGGACAGCAGGCCATTGGTCTCCACCCGGCGGAAGACCTGCTGTATGGAAATGCTGATGGCCAGATTTCTGACGGTATCTATGCCGAGATGCACCACCGCCTGCTCAACATTGGTAAAGGCCTTGCGGCAGCCGATAAAGGAAGAATTGACCAGCTGCAGCAGCTTGGCACTGATAGCAGCGTCCTTGTTGATTATGTGAGCGACGGCCTTGAGCTCGATTTCAGAACCATGGCAGCTATCAATCAGTTGAACCAGAACCTGTGGCATGCTCGGCAGATTGCCGGAAACCTTGAGGTTGTTGAATATGTCGAGAGAGTCAGGCATCACTGTCCAGCGGGCAGAAAGAAAGTTTATCTTAAAAAAGCTAACCCTTGCGTTCCATATAGCATGGATGCCAGGGGAAAATCCAGCTGTCAAACAAAAAATTGAATATATTTAATCACATCAAATTGAATTTCTGGCAATTTGTCTTCTTGAATCATTAAATAGACTCACCGGGTGAGGGTGGAATTGGGAAGTGCGGCCGTCAAGCGGTCCTCCCTGTGCGTGACAGCGCGATGACCGCTTCAACTTCAAGGATTGCTCCCAGGGGCAGTGCCGCGACCTGCACCGCGCTTCGGGCCGGATAAGGCTCTTGGAAATACTGGGTATAAACGGCGTTGACTCGTTGAAAGTGGGCGATATCGGCCAGGAAGATGGTCACCTTGATCGCGCTGGCAAGACTGGTGCCGCCCGCCTCGGCCAGGGCGCTGAGGTTGCGGAAGACCAGATGGGCGTGCTCCTCGATGGTGCCCTCAGGGATTTTTCCGGTCTGCGGGTCGATGGGCAGGGTGCCTGAGGTGAACAGCAGGGAGTCGGTGGCGATCGCCTGGGAATAGGGGCCAATCGCGGCCGGTGCCTTGTCAGTGTGGATGGAGGTTCGCTTCATCATGATTTTCCTTGGGAGTGCCTGTGGATGATTTCTTTAGCGGAGATCAGGGCGGTTGCCGCGGCAGACACGATATTGCCGGCGACTCCAGGACCATCGCCGGCGACAAAGAGGCCTTTGACCGCAGTTTCCAGGTGGCTGTAGGTTTCCACCTGGGTGGCGAAGAATTTGATTTCCGGGGCGTACAGCAGGGTTTCGTCGTTGGTGACGCCGGGGACAATCTGGTTGAGCTGTTCCAGACCGTCGATCAGGTTGGTGAGGATGCGTTCCGGCAGGGCCATGGCGATATCCCCGCAGACTACGTTTTTTAAAGTTGGTTCGATATAGCTGTTATGAATCCGATTCCAGGTAGACCTGCGGCCGCGCTTGAGATCGCCGTAACGCTGCAAAATCGGCTTGCCGCCACCGATTAGGGAAGCCAGTTTACCGATGGACTCGCCGTAGGCTTGATTGTCCTCGACCGGATCGGTGAGTACCACCTTGGAAAGGAAGGCGAAGTTGGAATTGTCGGATTTCTGGTCCATCAGGGCATGCCCATTGACGCAGACAAAATCCTGGTAGTTCTCAAGGGCAACATAACCGCCGAAATTGGTGCAGAAGGTGCGGGTCTGATCGTCGTATTTGGAGGTACGGATGAAAAAGGTGGGGTCATAGATGATTGAACAGAGGTCCTGCATGATTTCGTTATGGACCTCAACCCGCACCCCGACCTCGATACCTCGCTGGGAGACATTGATGCCGTTGCGGGCGGCGACCCGGGCCACCCATTCGGCCCCGACCCGCCCCGGCGCAAGGATAACGTTGGGTGCTGAATAGGTGCCGCGCTCGGTGACCACCCCGCTCACCCGGCCATCTTCCACCACGATATCTTTGACTACCTCGGAGTGGTGAAAAACGACTCCTTTGTCTTCGATATACTGGGCCATGGCGGCAATATGGCGGGGCAGGTTGTCGCTGCCCAGGTGTTTCTGTTTGATGAGAAGGAGTTCGATCCCGTTTTTTCGGGCCTCCTTGCGAATGTTGCGGGCGGCCTCCATATCCGTGGGGAAGATCTGGCCGTCCATGCCGAACCGATTGAAGATGGCTTCGGTTTCATCGATCAGTCGACAGGCCTCAGAGGCGCTGAGGAACTGGGTGAGGTCGGTTTTTCCCAGTTTGTGAATGAAGTTGAGTTTGCCGTCGGAAAAAAGGCCGGCACCACCGATACCGCAAAGTATATTGCATGGCCGGCAGTGGAGACACCCCTCGGCACTGATCGGGCATTTGCGTTTGAGCGGCGGCTTTCCCTTTTCGATCAGGAGAATTTTGAGATCCGAGTGTTCGCAAAGCGAGTAGGCGGCAAAAAGACCGGCTGGCCCTCCGCCGACAATAATGACATCATAGGCAGATGATGGTGCGGTTTTGGTCATGACACTCCGTCAGGCAAATGCTCCAATGGCTGGCACCTGGCAGGCTGCTCGCCCTTAAGATGATGATTTCAGAAGGAAACCATACCGGTCCTCCCCCGCTGCTGATGTGTTCTGCCATATTTTCAATGGAATAACCAGCCAATTCTCGTCACCCTGGAAAGAAGACCGGAGAGAACGTGAGGTTCGCTCTGTAGGCGCTATACCGCAGAAGAAGAAGGACAATAAAAAAGTTACAGTATCAAACAACAGATATGCGTGATTTTTATCAAACATTGCCTTCAATTGATGTATCCTGAAATGAAGTTCGCGGGACGCGGCAGGCGGCTGCCTGGCCCTTGCAATAATTTAAAGGATTCCTTTGGAGCAATATACATGCAAAAATACCATTATTCCGAACTTGGGCTGGTGAATACCCGGGTCATGTTTGCCCTCGCGCTGCGGGAGCGGTTTGCGGTCCCTGCCTACAATTTTAATAACATGGAACAGTTGCAGGCCATTATTATCGGTTGTGCCCAATCTGCCTCGCCGGTGATCATCCAGGTGTCGGGCAGTGCCCGCAGCTACATCGGCACATCCTTTCTGCCGCACATGGCCATGGCGGCCGTTGAACTGGCCAAGGAAACTGGCACTGCCATCCCCATCGCCTTGCATCTCGATCATGGGTCCAGCTTTGAGCTGGCCAGGGACTGTATTGACTCCGGTTTTTCTTCGGTGATGATCGATGCCTCCCATCATTCCTTTGCCGACAATGTCGCCTTGACCAGGCAGGTGGTGGAATATGCCCATGCCCACGAGGTGACGGTTGAGGCTGAACTTGGCGTGCTTGCCGGGATTGAGGATGAGGTGAGTGCCGAGAAATCCTCCTACACTCGGCCGCAGGAGGTCGAGCAATTCCTGCGGGAGACCGGGGTCGACAGCCTCGCCATATCCATCGGCACCTCGCACGGGGCCTTTAAATTCAAGCTGCAGCCCGGTCAGGAACCGCCGCCCCTGCGTTTCGACATTCTGGAGGAGATTGAACAGCTGGTTCCCGGTTTTCCCATTGTTTTGCACGGCGCATCCTCAGTCAGCCGAGAGCATGTGGAGATGATTAACCGGTATGGCGGCCAGATGGAGAACACTGCCGGCATTCCGGAAGAACAGCTGCGGCGGGCCGCAGCTTCAGCGGTGTGCAAGGTGAATATCGACAGTGATGGCCGTCTGGCGATGACTGCAATTGTCCGCAAGATATTTGCCGAAAAACCGGGTGAATTTGATCCGAGGAAATACCTCGGACCAGCGCGTGACGAACTGGTCAAAATGGTCATCCATAAAAACACCGCAGTCCTGGGGAGTGCAGGCCGGGTACAATAGCACTTCTGGCGGGTTCGGCGCGAGGGAACGCGCTGGTCTGCTGAGTTGAGGCGGTAAGCCGGAAAAGGGTTGAAGTGCGGAAAAAGTTGTGGTCCAGTGAGAGAAAAGAGGCAAGCAGGCTTTCCGCCTGGAATGCGGTGCGAAACTCAGGGGCAGTGCTTGTCGAAAGCGCGGCGACAAAATCCACGAGAGGTCGGCAGGCCTGAAAGGATCGGTTCTATGAAAGATAATGGCAATCTGGTATGGATCGATCTGGAAATGACCGGGTTGAACCCGTTTACCGATAAGATTCTCGAGGTGGCGACGGTTATTACCGACACCCGGCTGGAGATTCTCGCCGACGGTCCGGTCCTTGCCATCCACCAGCCGCAGGAGGTGTTGGCCGCCATGGATCAATGGAACACTGAACAGCACCGGCAATCGGGATTAATTGAGCGGGTCCGGCAGAGTACCTGTACCTGCCGCCAGGCGGAATTGGAAACCCTGGCTTTTCTTCGCCTGTGGGTGGGCGATCGAGTTTCACCGATGTGCGGCAATTCAGTCTGGCATGACCGGCGTTTTCTCGCCCGTTTCATGCCAGAGCTGGAGCATTATTTTCATTATCGCAACATCGATGTCAGCACCCTCAAGGAACTGGCCCTGCGCTGGGCTCCGGAACTGGTGAAGAGTGACAAACTGCACCACCACCTGGCCATGGAGGATATCAGGGAGTCCATCGCCGAACTCAAACATTACGGCGACTGCTTTATTAAAAAATAAGAATAAATCAAGGTTGTTAGCCTGTTGGATCGTCGTCTGTCAGGTCAGGCCGACAACCTGAAAACACCAACAGACTCAACAATCTCCAATCTCATTCCCCGACTTTCACTCCCCAGATTTCTTCCGCATACTCCTTGATGGTCCGATCGCTGGAAAATTTTCCCATCCGCGCCACATTGAGGATTGATCTCTTTACCCAGGTCGTCTGATCGGCATAAACTCTGCCCACCAGCTGTTGACATTGCAGGTAGGATTCAAGATCGAGCAGCAGCAGGTAGGGGTCGTTCTCGCTGAGCAAGTCATTGACCAGCGGCCGGAAAAGCTCGGTGTCGCCATTACTGAATGCGCCCCCGGCGATCGCATCGATAATTGCGTGCACTGCCGGATTGTTTTCGTAGATCTGATACGGTTTGCGTGATTTGCATTTCTTCTCGTACTCCGCCTCTTCTGCGGTCATCCCGAAAATAAAGATATTTTCTGCCCCCACTTCTTCGCGGATTTCGATATTGGCCCCGTCCAGGGTGCCGATGGTCAAGGCGCCGTTGAGGGCAAATTTCATGTTGCCGGTTCCGGAGGCCTCGGTCCCGGCGGTGGAGATTTGCTCGGAGAGATCGGCGGCTGGGATGATGCGTTCAGCCAGCGACACGCAGTAGTTGGGAATGAAAACTACTTTGAGGCGCTCGCTGACCCGGGGGTCGCGGTTGACCACCTCACCGACCGAATTGATGAGCTTGATGATCAGCTTGGCCCGGTGATAGGAGGGTGCAGCCTTACCCGCAAAGATAATGGTGCGCGGTGTCACCAGCTCCTCCGGTCTGGTGATCAGTTGCTGGTAGAGGTGGATGACATGGAGAACATTCAGCAGCTGCCGCTTATACTCGTGGATCCGTTTGACCTGGATGTCGAAAAGTGAGGTCGGGTCCACGGTAATGTCGCAGGTCGAGGCAATAATTCTGGCCAGCCGTTTTTTATTAGCCAGCTTGACTGCCTGCCAATCCTGATGAAACGCCGGATCGTCGCTGAACTGTTCAAGGGCGCGGAGCTTGTCGAGAGCCACAACCCAATCGTAGCCGATTTTAGTACCGATGAGGTGCGCCAGGCCCTGGTTGCACTTCAGGAGCCAGCGACGGGGAGTGATACCGTTGGTTTTGGAATTGATTCTGTCCGGGTACATCTCATGGAAGTTGCGAAACAGGTAGTTTTTCAGCAATTCGGTGTGGAGGGCTGCGACACCGTTGACCGAATGGCTGCCGATGATGGCGAGATTGGCCATGCGCACCCGGCGCACCGTGCCTTCATCAATGATCGACATCTCCTGCAGCTTGCGGATATTGCCGGGATACCGTATGGCAACCTCTTCGAGAAATCGGCGGTTGATCTCGTAAATAATTTCCAGGTGTCGCGGCAGGACCTTGCCGAGCATATACACCGGCCAGGTCTCCAGGGCTTCGGACATCAGGGTATGGTTGGTATAGGCAAAGGTCTTGACGCAGAGATTCCAGGACTCTTCCCAGCCCAACCCCTCAACATCAAGGAAGATGCGCATCAGTTCAGGTATGGCGATAGCCGGGTGGGTGTCATTGAGCTGCACCGCCACCTGGTTGGGAAAATCGTCGAAGGTGTCGTTTTCCTTGCGATAGCGGCGGAGGATGTCCTGGAAGGTGGCGGCCACGAAGAAATACTGCTGCTTGAGGCGCAGCTCCTGCCCTTCGCTGATGTCATCGCTGGGATAGAGGACCTTGGAAATGGTTTCCGAATTGACCTTGTTCTGCACGGCGTTGATGTAATCGCCAGCGTTGAAGGAATGCAGGTCCAGTTCACGCGAGGCCTTGGCCCGCCACAGGCGCATGTTGATGACATGATCGTTGTTGAACCCTGGCACCAGCATGTCGCAGGCCATGGCCATGACAATCTGGGTGTCGTTCCAGCGGGCCCGGTAGCGGCCTTGCTTGTCGATGTGGCCGGTGACGTGGCCGTAAAACTTGACCGGATACATGAAGGAGGTCCGCTCATACATCCAGGGTGAGCCGAGCCGCAGCCAGCTGTCCGGGGTTTCGACCTGGTAGCCATCGACGATTTTTTGATTGAACAGGCCGAAATCGTAGCGAATTCCATAGCCATAAGCCGGAATCTTCATGGTGGCGATGGAATCCATGAAGCAGGAGGCGAGCCGGCCGAGACCTCCGTTACCGAGCGCGGCATCCTCCTCGCATTCCCGCAAGGTTTCGAGGTCGTATCCCAACTGTTGCAGCGCCTCGGTGATCTCGTCCATCAGTCCCATGTTGATGATGGCATTGCCGAGCGAACGGCCGACCAGAAATTCCAGGGAGAGATAATAAACCCGCTTCATCTTACCGGCATAGAAGGTTTTCTGGGTCTTGATCCATTTTTCCATCAGGACGTCACGCAAGGCGTAGGAAAGTGCTCGATAGACATCCTGGTCCCCTGCCCGGTCAGGGTCACGACCCTGAAAGCTCATCAGATGGTGATGGATGCACTGTTTAAACTGTTCCACCCCGGTGTTCTGAAATATGGAGTTGTAGGGGGTGATGGTCGAGGTTTCGATCTGCTGGTCCATGAAAAACCTCCTTAGATGAATTTGTCGGACGGGGGACGGCCCATGCAGCATGAGGCATCCTGGCTCCTGGTTGCCTCATGTATTGTTGGATGACACTGCTCCCAAAATAAAAAATGGTAAATGATACCGTCAGTTCATCGCATAAGCTTATGTTTTTAAAAAGAGAGAAGTCAAGCAGTTTGCAAGAGGAAATGTCTTTTAATGGTAAGGTTATCAGGCGAATAGGTAGCAGGGATTTTGAGATAAAGAGCTGTCTTTCTTTTCAGCACGCGGCTTTTTTCAGACTTTTCAGATATGACTCGAGCCAAAATCCCTAAAATAGGGATACCGGGTTGCATGGTTGCGACCGGTCCTGGAAAC
>Ga0364909_10084_pt1 | contig 38147 bp, 26 predicted proteins | sample SorcelJu500001C3_3_FD_206966 | JGI IMG/M metagenome (GOLD analysis project Ga0364909, IMG submission 206966) | Enriched cells from Trout Bog Lake Hypolimnion, Wisconsin, USA - BchlTB.June25.5000.01.C3 | ecosystem: Environmental > Aquatic > Freshwater > Lake > Hypolimnion/Profundal zone | place... | reverse complement strand
GCCGTCGACCATGTAGGTGGCAGGAGTAGCCACGCCTGCATACGGCAGCTCAGCTTCCCAGAGGATCTTGCCGTCCCGGGTATCGAAGGCGCGGAATTTGCGGTCGTAGACCGTTGCACCGATGAACAGAAGGCCACTCGCGGTCACCACGGGGCCTCCGTAGTTTTCCGAGCCAGTATCCTTCAACCCTTTTGCGGCCAGAGCCGGGTAGTTTCCCAGTGGAATCTTCCACAAATACTTGCCAGTCTTCAGGTCGATGGCGTTCAGCGTGCCCCAGGGCGGCACGATCGCCGGGTATCCGTCGGGATCGAGGAACTTGCGATAGCCGGTGAAGGTATAGGGGTCGACAGGCTCCGCTTCCTGAGGTTGTCCGTCACTGGCCTGGTCGGACGCGCCGAGATAGCGAAGCAGGGCGTCTAGATCGGGACCCTTGAGGTCAGGCATGGCCGGCATGGTGTTTTTGCCGTTCCGCACAATGTCCGCAATCTGGATTGGGGAGTGGCGACTGGCTACGCCCTGCAACATGGGAATCGAAGGCGCGTTCCCTTCCTGATGCTCGCCGTGACAAATGGCGCACCTATCCTGATAAACGGCCGCGCCCGCTTTGTCCTCCGGCGTCGGCGCCACCGCTCCGGGAGTCGACGAAAGTTCCTTGGACGCGGTCCCGCCCGTTATTGCAGATTCGCCCGTGCGGAGGTAGTCGACCAAAGCTAGGAGCCTGGTGTCATCGATGTTGGGAAAGGACGGCATGCGACCGTTGCCCTTCTTCACGTTGTCTGTCACCTGCCGCACCGTCAGCCGGTTCAGAATGCCAACCAAGGACGGAAATGCAGGCGGTGCTCCGGCTCGATCCGGGCCGTGGCACATGGCGCATTGAGCCCGATAGACCCGAGCCCCGGGGCTTCCGCCATCCGTCGCCGGAACCAGCCCTCCTGTCCAGGCCATCTCTGTGGCGTTGATATACAGGACATTCGTTGCGGGATCGATTGCCGGCCCGCCCCACTCCGCGCCGCCGTCAAAGCCGGGAAATACCACGGTCTGCTGCCCGACGGCAAGCGGGACAAACTGGCCATCGCTGCGAAAGGTCGCGAACTCTTTGGCCGCCCAGGAGTGAGCTTCCGGGGTGCGTGTGGTGAGCATGTCCGCGGTCAGGCGCTGGCGAGCAAACGGCTCTGGCGCATCGGGCTTGGGCTGCGTCGGCGAGGCGACTTCGCCGGGAACGGTGCTTGTCGGATACGGCAGTTCATGAATCGGAAACAGTGGCTCTCCGGTGAGCCGGTTGAACAGGTAGAGATAGCCTTGTTTCGTGGTCTGCGCGATGGCCTCAATCGACTTGCCGTTGCGCACCACGGCGAATAGCGCCGGCTCAGAGGGAAAGTCGCGGTCCCAAATATCGTGATGCACGCCCTGAAAATGCCACAGCCGCTTGCCGGTGTTCGCGTCCAAGGCGAGCAGCGTATTGGCGTAAAGATTATTGCCGACACGATCGCCGCCGTAGAAGTCGAAGACCGCTGAGCCGGTCGGTATGTAGACAATTCCATGCTGAGCGTCGAGAGCCATGCCCGCCCAGTTGTTGGCCGCGCCTGCGGTCTTCCAGGCTTCCGGTGGCCAGCTTTCATAGCCGGGCTCGCCGGGGTGAGGGATAGTGTGAAAGGCCCAACGCAGTTTGCCGCTGTGTACCTCGAAGGCGCGAATATCGCCCGGTGGCGCGGGATGGGTCTCCGGATTCCGCCCGCCAACGATGATCGTGTCTCTGTAGATCACGCCCGGCGTGGTCAACACGATCGACTGCTTTTCGAAATCATCGCGCAGCCCTTTGCGCAGATCGATGCGGCCGCCTTCACCGAAGCTCGCGATCGGCATGCCTGTCTCCGGATCGAGGCAGTAGAGGAAGTTCACCACCCCTGCAAACAGGCGGTTTTCCTTGCCGTCGCTCCACCAGCTCATACCTCGTCCTGGCTGTGCACTTTCAATCCCAGGATCGAACTTCCACTTGAGCTTTCCGCTTGCCGCATCCAAGGCAACGATCTTTTGCGTCGGCGTATAGGCGTAGAGCGTTCGTCCAACCACCAAGGGATTGTCCTGGATTCCGCCCTTTTCGCCAGTGTCAAAGGTCCACACTTGTTTGAGGGCGCGGACGTTGGTCCGGTTGATCTGCGTTAGTTTGGAATAGTGGTCGCCGTCCGGGCTGCCGTTGTAGACCGGCCAGCCGGTAGAATTCTGAGCGGCGCAAAGACCACTGATCAATGTGGCGGTCAACAGAGCCGCGCAGCTTCTCTTCCTCGACGTGCTCATGCGGCTCCTTGCGACTAAGCGGTGTACTTGATGATCGTCATGAAGCCATAGTCCATGTGCAGTTGCTGATGGCAATGGAGCAGCGAATCGCCCGGGTTGTCGGCGACGAAATCGACGGCGACGGTTTGCAGCGGCATCACGTTCACAACATCTTTGTGCAGGCCGCTCAGGTCCTTCGGTCCAATCTTTGTGACTTCAAAGCTGTGCCGGTGCAGGTGCATCGGGTGCTGGTCGCCGCTGCCATTGCGCAGCAACAGACGATAGCGCTTGCCCTGCTTGATTTTGATCGGATCGACATCGGGCCACGATTGATTGTTGATGGTCCATGTATCGAACTTGGAGCCCTTCAATGCGCCGATGTCGTGAAAGGTAAGGGTCACGGTTTCGTCGGGCGTCGCAGCGGGCGCGTTCGACGCAAATTGCGTGTAATCCCACTTGGCCGGAGCGGGATCGGTCCACACCGGAGCACCCTTTTTGCTCGCATATTCCACCACGATGCCCAGGCCCATCTTTCGCGCTTCCGGCAAGATGGAGCCCAATACCCACACTCCCGGCGCATTCATTTCGATGACTGCGTCCACACGCTCGGCAACCGCCAGCGAAAGAACCTCAACCGCCGCCGGATTGGGAACCGAATTGCCATCCATGGCCAGCACTTTGAAGGTGTGTCCGGGCAGCGCCAGCACCACATTCTCCGTGGCGCTGGCGTTCAGAAGATGCACCAGCACGCGCTGGCCTTGCTTCACGCGGATGGGTTCGCCCACGCCCAGCATATGCTGATTGACGGTGGCGTATTGGTAGCCTACGTCCGAACCGCTTGTGAGCGGCATGTTCGATGACGCGTCGCGCATGGTCTGCACCATGGGAACAAACGAGCCATTCCAATGGTGAATGGCAAGGAAGATCTCCTGGTCGTAGTGGCCCAGGTCCGCCTTGCCGTCGACAAGGAGAAATCCGAACTGGCCGCTGTATGTGCCCAGGCTCAAATCGCCTCCGGCGCCGGCATGAGTGTGATACCAGCGGGTTCCCGAAGGCCGCGGCGTGAAGGTATAGCGCAACTTGGCGCCCGGCGCAATCATCGACGAGCCTTCTTCCATGGCGCCGTCGTTGAGCGAATCGATGGCCAGCCCGTGCCAGTGAACAATGTCGGGATTCGCGCTGCCGTTGGTGACGTCGATGGTGACCGTAACGCCCTCGCGCAAGCGCAGCAGAGGACCGGGAACCTGTCCGTTGTACGACGTCGTCTTGACCACGACACCCGGGGCAATCTCCAGACTGCAAGGCTCGATCTTCAGGGTGTAGTCGGGCTTGGCCTCGGGCGCTGGAAGGGCCGCTGCATGAAGAGCCGTTGGCCGAGCAATTGAAGCGGCCAATCCGCCCCCAAGAGCTAGGCCGCTGGCGCGCAGAAATGTTCGGCGATCTATGAAGTCTTTAGGTTTCATCGCTGGGTTCTCCGGGGAATTCGCGAGCGGAACGAAGTGATTGTTACATGGCGGCCAAGGGCACCGCCAGCAGAGAAAATGCTGCCTGTGGGACGGTGGTTGCACCGGTTAGCCCGGCTGTGTGCAGTCTACAAAAGTCGTTCGCAAAACGGGAGAAAGGACCAACGCAGATTCTTCGCTCACCACCCCGAACTGAAAAACGTTCGGGGCCCCGTTCACTCAGAATGACAGCATCTGCTCGGTTGCGCATTCCTTAGACAGGACACTTGCTAAGCGCAGCTACTGCCCGCGCCGGGCGAGGAAGCGCTCCATGAACTTGGTGTCGAAGTTGCCTGCACGGAACTCCGGATCGGCGAAGATTTCCTGATGCATGGAAACTGAGGTCTCTATTCCCTGCACCACAAACTGGCTCAGCGCGCGCTCCATCTTGGCGATGGCCTCGGCACGGTCTACACCGTGCACGATCAGTTTAGCAATCAAAGAATCGTAGTAGGGCGGCACCACGCCTTCCGCGTATTGCGCCGTATCCACGCGCACTCCATTACCACCTGGTACATTGAAAGCGGTGATCTGGCCCGCTGACGGCGTGAACTTCTGAGGATGCTCGGCGTTGATGCGGCACTCGATCGCATGTCCACGAATCTCGATCTTCGCGGGCAGAATGGCGTCCAGTTTCTCGCCCGCCGCGATGCGCAACTGCGCCTTCACCAGATCGATCCCCGTGATGTACTCGGTCACCGGATGCTCCACCTGGATGCGGGTGTTCATCTCGATGAAGTAGAGCTGCTTGTCTTCGTCCATCAGGAACTCGATGGTGCCGGCGTTCTGGTAGCCGATGTCGGCAAGGCAGCGGCAGAGCGTATTGCCGATCTCCTCGCGCATCGTGGGCGTCACTTGCAGGCTTGGCGCTTCTTCAATCAGCTTCTGGTGGCGACGCTGGATGGAGCACTCGCGCTCAAACAGCGTAGCCACGTTGCCGTGCTCATCGGCGAGGATCTGGAACTCGATATGGCGCGGCTGTTCGATGAACTTCTCCATGTACAATTCGCCATTGCCGAAAGCATTGGCTGCCTCGGTGCTGGCCGCGTGGAAAAGATTGGGGAGTTCTTCGGCGGTGCGGACAATGCGCATGCCGCGGCCGCCGCCACCAGCCTTAGCTTTCAGGATGACCGGGAACCCGACCTTGCGCGCCCACTCCTGGGCTGCTTCGGCCGATTCAATCACGCCATCGGAGCCGGGAAGAATCGGCACCATGGCCTTCTTCATCGCCTGACGCGCCTTTTCCTTCTCGCCCATCAGGCGAGTCACTTCAGGCGACGGACCGATGAACTTGATATTGGAGGCACGGCAGACCTCGGCGAAGTTGGCATTCTCGCTGAGCAGTCCGTATCCGGGATGAATGGCATCGACGTCGGCGATTTCAGCAGCCGAGATGACAGCGGGCACATTCAGATAGCTGTCGGCCAAGCGCGGGGGGCCAATGCAGATGGCTTCGTCGGCAAAGCGGACGTGGAGCGAATTGCGGTCCGCCTCGCTATAGATGGCGACTGTGCGAATGCCCAGTTCGCGGCAAGCGTTGAGAACGCGCAGTGCAATTTCACCGCGATTGGCGACCAAGACCTTACGAAACATTCAAAACCCTAACTCTGACGGATGGAAAACAGGGGCTGACCATATTCAATGGGCTGACCGTTGGTTACGAAGCATTTCACGACTTCGCCGGCGGCATCGGACTCAATCTCGTTCATCAGCTTCATGGCTTCGACGATGCAGATGACCTGGCCCTTGCTCACGCGGTCGCCAGGAGCCACAAAGGGCGAGGCGCCGGGCGAGGGCGAACCGTAAAACGTGCCCACAATGGGTGACTTGACGAGGTGCAAACCGGCGTCGGGATCGGAGACTTGCTGTGCGGCGACGACGGGAGTTGCGCCGGCAGCCGTTGAAGCTTGTGCGGCAGCCTGTGCGACTCCAGGAGGCGCAGTCGCTAACAATCTGGCCAGATCCCCGAGGCCATTGGCGTTTGCGGCTTCCTGCTTGAACTTGAGACGGATCTTCACGTCGCCCCGGTCGAGATCGAACTCGGCGACCTGATGCTCTTTGAGAAACTCGATCAGTTGCTTTAGATCGGCAATATCCTGTTCTTTCATTCGATCCTTAACTCTCCCCCACGCTCTTCAGAAGCGATGCTCGCTCAGTAACCTCAGAGTTCGATGAGCGCTTTGGGCGCGGGCGTCAAAACCTGGCCGCCGGTGGGCGTCACGGCCACCATATCTTCGATGCGAATCCCAAACTCGCCGGCCAGGTACACGCCGGGTTCAATGGTGATGATCATGCCCGGCTGCAGCCTGGACTTTTGCCCCGCGCCAACCCGGGGCGCCTCATGAATCTCCAACCCGACCCCGTGGCCGGTGGAGTGGGAAAACGATTCGGCTAACCCGACCGTGCGCAGGACGGAGCGTGCGGCCTCGTCCACTTCGCCGCAGGTCACCCCGGGGCGCACTGCCCGCACTCCTGCCTCTTGCGCCTCCAGGACTGCTTCGTAGGTGGCCCGCTCCTTGGCCTTGGGTTCTCCCAAGTGCACGGTGCGGGTCATATCCGAGCAGTAGCCTCCGAGGATTATACCGAAGTCGAGCGTTAAAAACCCTCGGCGCGGGAGAGTGGCACCGGTGGCGCGGCCATGAGGCAAAGCGGAGCGGGCCCCGGAAGCCACGATGGTCTCAAACGACATGCCCTCCGCGCCCATAAGCCGTGCCTGGAGTTCAAGTTCCGCCGCCACTGCCCTTTCCGTCAACCCGGGGCGAATGAAACCGAGCATGTGGTCGAAGAGCTTGCACCCGATCAGGGCCGCCTGGCTCATCAAGGCCAGTTCGTCTCCATCTTTCACCCGGCGGAGAGGCTCAACCAACGACGCAGGCAGAACCGATAGGAAGGTTCGCCGCAGACGGGCTGGCAATGCGGCCTTCCAGCGAGCCAGGTCGGCAACCGTGGTCCATTCCGGATCGAAGCCAGCAGTCATTGCACCCGGCTGCGCGGCAAGCCACTCCACAGCCGCGACTGCGGGCGCACCGGAGACGATCTGCACCTGCGCTGCCTGAACTTCCTCGTTCGCTTGCGACTTATAGCGGCCGTCGGTGAAAAGCCGAGCTGCCCGGCGGGTGACCGCGAGAGCCGCGCTGGAACCAGTAAAACCGCTCAAGTAGCGAAGGTCGGGGAGATGAGTGACGAGAAGGCCGGAGAGGCCAGCTTTGGTGATGCGGCGGCGCAATTGCCCAATACGGGAGAGGTGATCCACTCGGTCAGGTATATCACGTCCGGCCCGAACCGGGTCCAGAGGAGCGAGAGACGACTCGTCGGGAACTAGGAAGACTTTTCGAAGACTGAATTCAGAGATCCGGACCATTGAGGGTCGAGTCCGCAGTCTCCTGGATCCTCTAGCTCGAATTCTTGGCTACAATGCCGGACGAACGGGCTTTTTCTGGTTGGTATCGGGTTCTTGGCCGCCGTTCATGTCGGATTGGCGATCCATCCACTCGTCCAGCCGGGAGCGCTTGAAGCGCCAGCGATTACCCAGTTTGAAGGCCGGCACAAATCCCTCGGAGGCGTACTTGTAGAGGGTGTCAGGCGAGATGCCGAGATAATCCGAGGCCTGGCGAATGTCCATGACCTCGCGCACTTCAGGAACAAGAAGGTTGGACCGGCTAGCAGCGATGCGCATCGTTTGCCTCCTGGAGGCCATGCGCCTCGACAGAGAATCCCGGCAAAACTGCCGGTAGGACTGTAGATATAACGCGTTTTAGACGGCGGATCAAGGAATTTCAGGCATTTGCCGGAAGTTGTCCCCCTCTTTGGTGCACCCTTTGGCGCCCAGGTAGTGGTTATTCTTGGGTCCATATCCAGCCCTTGGGTTTGGCTGCCTGCGCCACCCAACCCATGGGGTTGTTGAGTCGAATGGTGCATTCCTAAGGAGAAGAGGTTGGAGCGCCCCCCATGGGCCGCCGGAAGCGCCCATGACTCCAAGCTCGGAATACATCCTTAGTTTTGGTCTTCCCGGCGATGCAGCGTGGGCGGGCCATCGTCCGAATTCTTGTCGTCCGTGCTCTTGGGATCGGTGCTGGCCCGGCGAAGGGACGGCTTCTTGGTGTCCTTGGTGTCAGTCAAACGGCGCTTGTTTTCGATGCGCGCCAGTCTTGCCTTGATGTCATCGAACTCCGACGTCGTCACCGTGTACTCATCGCGGGCAGGAAGAATATGGGCAATCTCTTCCTGCGAATGCTGGATGCGGTCCGGGGTCTGGGGATGATCGCTGAACGCCTTCGCGACCAGGCCGGGCTTGCGTTTTTCCAGTGCCTGGACCTTCTCAAAGAAGCTGAGGAAGGCTTGTGGATCGTAACCGGCGCGATACATGTATTGCACGCCCAGGTAGTCGGCCTGCGCCTCAAAGTCGCGGGAGAACTTAAGGAAGGTCATGGGCACGGCCAAGCCGGCCGCCTCGTAGATTCCGTAGCCCGTCCAGCCGCCGATGAAGATCAGCGGGATGGTGCTCAACTGGGCGTAATTCATGCGCGTTTGTTCGCGCACGGCATGGTGGGCGCACACGTGGGCGGTCTCGTGAGCCATGACACCGGCGAGTTCCGCCTCTTCGTCCGCGTTCAAAATCAGTCCGGAATTCACGTAGAAGAAGCCGCCCGGCAAGGCCATGGCATTGATCTCGTCCGAGTCGATGATTTTGATGGTGAACGGGACCTTGCAATCTGAGTTCTTGACGATGTTCTGACCGACGCGGTTGACGTACTCCACTACCACCGGGTCGGTAATGAATTTGGTGCTCTTTTCAATCTCCGTGGCATACATTTTGCCCATCTTGATTTCGGTGTCGACGGAGTACCAGTTGCCCATGCCGCGCGCGCCGATGTCCCGGTTCCCTACCGCGCTCACGTCTTCGATGGAGCCCGGCTTCACCTTGACCGGCTGGCTGCCCGGCTCGACGACCTTCTCCGGGTGGACATCTGTCGCCGGAGAATCGCTGCCAACCGGAGTCGTGCCAGGAGCAGGAGTCTTTGCCGGAGGCGTGTCGCCGCCGACGGGAGTGGCGCCCGGCTTGGCCGAGGGGTCTGTCTCTGATCCGGTTTGAGCCGAGGGAGACTTCTTGGATGTGTCCGACGAAACCGCATCCCCGTTCACTGGAGTCGTTCCCGGAGCCGCCTGGTCCGTGGAATTTGACGGCGTGGTGGAGCTCGGCGTCGTTTGTGCACTGATTCCTGTGCAAAAGGTCAGGGCCAAGACGGCCAGCATCGCCGGCCTCAACCCGAATCCCGATCCGCACATATTGCAAGCTGTCTTCATGCCTGACCTCCCAAGACGGCGCTCGACATGCCGCTTCGCTCTATTCTTTAGACGCTAGTATCTACCTGTTTGGCAACAATGGGTCGAGAATTAATCCCGCTCCACGAGCAAGCTCTCCGCGCTTTGAGCTTCAACCCGGAGATTCTTCCCGATCTCAGCCTTCCGCAATCTTCTTGGCGCGGTAAGCCGTCTGAATTAAAGTGAATGACAATTGCACCGTGGAGGGTTCTTGCGCCGGTTCGTCTTTAGTGTAGCGTTCGCAATCCTCTGCCTGGCGACGCAGGGTTTTGCGCAGCCGGCTCATCCTCCGCATCCGCCATCTTTGGCGGCTTTGCTCTCTCCGCGCGCCCATTCTCGACCGGTTTCGGTCACAGCAGCGCAAACTCCGGCGATTCTCCTAGACGCCTCCAACCTAGGCTCTCCGGTAACCCTGGACAAGGGCTGGCGGGTGGGCATCACCGCCAATACCGCCGCCGCGCAGCCAGAATTTGACGACTCAACCTGGGCGGTTCGCGACGCCACCGATGTCATCGCCGATGTTCCCGACGAAGACCACCCCGACGGAGCTTCGGGAGCGGAGGGCAAACCGCGGCCAGACCGAGAATCCAGCCAGGATTCAGATCACCCTCGCGGATCCCCTGAGCACCATCGTCCCTTTGCTTGGTTTCGCCTGCACATCAAGCTGGGCGCCAACCATGGGCCGCTCGCGTTGCTGGTCGAACTCCCGGTCACGCAAAATGCATCGATCACTCTAGGCTCCAGCGGGCCAGGGCTGGATGTTTTTGCCAATGGAAAAGAGATCCTGCCGGAAGGCCCGCATGCCGATTCGCCCGGCCACTACCAGCAGATCTCCAGGATCTACAACCTCAATGTGCCGGCAGGGCAAACAGATGCGGTTCTTGTTCTTCGAACCATCTACTTTCCGTTTGGCTACGCCGCCTACACTTCCTTTTTCTCCAACAAGAAGATCCAGTTGGGACACCGGGAGGATCTCGGCCACCGGCTGGAGCTGTGGAATACGCATGCCCTGTTTGAACGCCTGCCCCGCGTGGTCAACTCCATTCTTTTAGTGGTACTTGCACTGTTCCTGTTCGCGCTTTACTTCACCCAGAAAGGCCACCATGAGTATCTCTGGTTGGCCTTGCACGAACTGGCCCTGGCGCCCCTTGGCTTTGTAGAACTGGCCGGCAGTTCGGCGCGGCTCGACACCCTGTGGTACGCCGCCATCATGATCCAGTTGGTGCTGATTGCGGCCTACCTCTATTTTGAGTTTCTGATCGCATTTCTTCTGCTCCCGGGGCGCTGGTGGAGACGGTTTATCGTCACGCTGCGCTATACCTCTCCCGTTTTATTAGGGTTGGGTCCGCTGCTTGTGCTCGTTGCCAATGGCTCGGGAGTGGCCATCGCCCTGGTGGCCGTAGCTGTGTTTAGCGCCATCTGGTTCCTGGGCTGGGTCGTCTTCGTCTTCCTCACGCTCATTCTGGCCACCTTGCGCCGCAATTTCGAGGCAGGATTGCTGCTGATCCCCCTGATTCTAGACTTCATCGGCATCGCCGAACCGGTGTTGACGGGCGGGATGAAAGAGTTCGGGATGCGCAACTATCATTCGCCGTTGACGCTGCTGGCCGGACCGGTCCCGATCCACTTTGCGTCGATTGCGGATTTTGTCGGCATCTTGGCCATCGTCATCATCATCCTGGTCCGCTTCCTTCGCGTGCAGCACGATCAGGAGCGTGTTGCGAGCGAGCTAGCCGCCGCGCGTAGCGTGCAGGAATTGATGATTCCCCAGGAGAAGATTCATACGCCGGGCTTTGAAGTGGAGTCGGTTTACAGCCCGGCCAACGAGGTGGGCGGCGACTTCTTCCACGTGGAATCCTCAGCCGACGGAGGCCTGCTAGTCATCATTGGCGATGTGGCCGGGAAAGGCCTGAAGGCGGCCATGAATGTCTCCATGATGATGGGCGGGCTGCGGCGCACGACGGAGCGAAGCCCGGCCAAGATTCTGCAATCCCTCAACCGAATCCTGACCGGAAACGAAAGCTTTACCACCTGCCAGGCGGCGTGGTTTGGTCCAAGCGGCGAAGTGGTGCTGGCCAACGCCGGCCACTTGCCCCCCTACCTCAACAGTCAGGAAGTCAATCTCCCCGGAGGCCTGCCCCTGGGAGTCCTTGAAGACGTAAGTTACGACGAGGTGCGGCTGTATCTCCACCCCGGCGACCGGCTCCTTTTCATGTCCGACGGCGTGGTGGAAGCGCGCCAACCTTCCGGGGAGCTGTTCGGCTTCGATCGGGTCCACAACCTAAGCGGCCAATCGGCTTTCTACATTGCCGATGCCGCCAAGGCCTTCGGCCAGGAAGACGATATCACCGTGCTGACCGTTCGGCGGTTGGAAAAGGCGATGGCTGCATAAAGCCCCTCCTGGGCGCCTCGAATCCTCAGTTCCCAGTTCCCTTCCGAGCGACATTATGGTTTTTCTTTCGCTCACCTTGACAGCTTAGGAGAGCGGGCGTACATTCCTAATCAACTTAGGAGTGAATGATGACCGACCAAGCTCAGCTCCTTCCCGGCACGCTCGATCTGCTCGTGCTTAGAGCGGTGTCGCTGGGCCCACTGCACGGCTACGGCATTCTGTTGCGCATCGGACAGATCTCCGGGCAAGCGCTTCTCATTGAACAGGGCGCACTCTACCCCGGTCTGTTTCGGCTCGTTCGTCAGGGATTGCTCAAGTCCACGTGGGGCACCTCGGAAAACAATCGCCGCGCCAAATTCTACGAGCTCACGGCCGAAGGCCGGAGGCGGCTCCAGGAAGAGACGGACAGTTGGAATCGTCTGGCGGGCGCCATTGCCGCCGCCCTCTCGCCACAGCCGGAGGAGCTATGATCTCGCTTGACTCGCTTCGCACACGCTTCACTGACTTCTTCCAGCGCGAGCGTTTGCGTGCCGAGATGGAAGAGGAGCTTCGCTCGCACATCGCTCACCGAGCCGACGATCTAGAGCGCTCCGGGCTTGATCGCGCGGTCGCCGAGCGCCGGGCGCGCATCGAGTTCGGCGGCCGTGAAAAATACAAAGAGCAAATTCACGACACGCTGGGTAGCAACTTTCTCACTACTGTGCTCCAGGACCTGCGCTTTGCTCTCCGCGTGTTGCGCAAATCGCCGGGGTTCACCCTCGCGGCCGTTCTGACCCTGGCCATGGCCATCGGCGCCAATGCCGTGGTGTTCAGCGTGATGAATGCGTTCGTGCTGCGACCGTTGAATGTGCCGGACGCGGCGAGCCTGTACGCGCTCCAGCATGGGAACGAGCACTCGGGCTATGAGTCGTATGCCGACTACATGGATTTGCGCGATCGCAACCATAGCTTCGCTTCGCTGATCGCCTACAACGTTGTGCGGCTGGGACTGGATGCCGGCGACGAACCAACCAGCGTCTTTGGTCTAGAAGCGAGCGGGAACTACTTCGATTCTTTGGAGCTTCATCCATATTTGGGACATTTCTTCCACGCATCGGATGAGCAAGGCCCCAACAGCGCTCCATTCATCGTGCTGAGCTACGACTTCTGGCACACGCATTTCCATGACGACCGGGGGGTTGTTGGCCGGGTGGTCCGGCTCAACAAGCATCCGTTCACCATCCTGGGTGTAGCGCCTCGGGACTTCAACGGCACGCTTCTGTTTTTCAATCCGGAGATCTTCATTCCGATTGTGAACCATCCCCAATGGGGCGGCGAAGACCTGAATACGCGCGAAGCGCATTGGGTCTTTGAGCTGATGGGGCATCTGAAGCCGGGCGTAACTCCGGCTCAGACGGTTAGCGATCTGAACTCGATTGGGGCGCAGTTAGAGAAGGCCTACCCCAAGGACGAGCGCAAGATGACGTTTCTGCTGGTGCGGCCGAATCTGTATGGAGACTATCTCGGCCAGCCGGTGAAGGCTTTCATGGCTGGGCTCATGCTGCTGGCTGGGCTGATTCTGCTGGCCGCATGCGCAAATCTTGGCAGCCTGTTTGCGGCACGCGCCGCCGATCGATCCCGCGAGGTTGCGTTGCGGCTGGCATTGGGATCGAGACGCAGGCGCATTCTGCGCGCGCTTTTTACGGAGGCTATGCTGATTTCGCTCGCGGGAGGCGGGGCCGGAGTTTGCGGCAGTGTCGTTCTGCTTCGGGCGATGAGTGCATGGCGGCCGTTTCCAAGGTGGCCGATCCACATCGGCGTGAATCCCGATGTAACGGTGTATGCAGTCGCGTTGCTGTTGGCCGTGGTGAGCGGACTGCTGTTTGGCGCGGTTCCGGTACGGCAAGTGCTGGACACCAACCCGTACCAGGTGGTCAAGGCTGGATCCAACGCCAGAATGGGCAGGCGGATCACTCTTCGCGACGTTTTGCTGGTGGTGCAGATCGCTATCTGCGCGGTGCTGGTGACCGCATCGATGGTAGCCGTGCGCGGATTGGCGCGCTCGCTGCACGCCAACTTCGGATTCGATGTGCAGAATGTTCTGCTGGCGGAGACGGACTTGGGCATGGCCGACTACGCCCAGGATCGAGTGCCCGCGATGCAAAAGCGCATGATCGAAGGACTCCAGGCGATTCCTGGAGTTGAGTCCGTGGGTCTGGCAGACAGCCTGCCCTTAGCAGCCCGTGGTGAAAGTCCTGATGCCCATTGGCAAAAGTTGTGAAGTATCCACAGGACGGGTTCGTAGAATTGAGTCATGGCGATGGGTACACGCAAGGACCGCGAACGGCAAGAGGATTTGTGGGTGGCGTATACAGAGATGGCTGTAGGTCCGGGACACCCGTTCTATGTCCGTGTCAACGAATTGCTTGACGAAGAGGGATTCGATGCATTCGTCGAGAAGCTGTGCGCACGTTTCTATGCTGAGAAGATGGGGCGTCCGGGCCTGACGCCGGGGATCTATTTCCGATCGCTGATGATCGGATATTTCGAGGGCATCGAGGCAGAGCGCGGCATCGCCTGGCGGTTGAAGGATTCGTTGAGCTTGCGGCGCTTTCTGGGCATCGCGCTGGATGAGGATACACCCGACCACTCCACAATCTCGCGTACGCGTCGGTTGATCGACGTGGAGACGCACCAGCAAGTGTTTTCCTGGGTGCTTGGTTTGCTTGCCGACCGCGGATTGTTGCAAGGCAAGCGGATCGGCATCGATTCGACCACACTGGAGGCCAGTGCGGCGATGCGCTCGATTGTGCGGGGGGACACGGGGCAAAGTTATGAGGAGTTCCTGACCGGTCTTGCCAAGGCATCGGGCATTGAGACGCCGACGCGCGAAGACCTGGCGCGGCTGGACCGCAAGCGCAAGAAGCGCACCTCCAACAAGGAGTGGAAGAGTCCAACCGACCAGGATTCCCGTATTGCGAAGATGAAAGACGGCAGTACGCATCTGGCGCACAAGGCCGAACATGCGGTGGATCTGGATACTGGCGCGGTGGTCGCCGTGACCTTGCAGGCCGCTGACTTGGGAGATACGACGACGGTTGCCGAGACGCTGGCTGATGCGGCCATAGCGGTGGCGGAGTTAGTCGCGCGGGAAGCAGAGTTGCGCCCTGAGGAGAAGCCCCAGGTCAACATCGATGGGATTGAAGAACTGGTTGCGGACAAGGGATATCACAGCGGCGCGGTTCTAGAGCAAGTGAAAAAACTTGAAGTTCGCACGTACATTCCGGAAAAGAAGCAGGTTGGTAAACGCCACTGGAAAGGCAAACAGGGACAACAGCAGGCTGTCTATGAAAATCGTCAACGGGTGCGCCGCGACTATGGCAAGAGTCTTCTGAGACGACGGGGCGAGTTGGTCGAGCGCACCTTTGCTCATTGCTATGAAACGGGCCGAATGCGACGCTGTACCTTGCACGGTCGGAACAATATTCTCAAACGCCAGTTGATCCATGTCGGCGCATTCAACATCAGCCTGGTCCTGCGCAAGATGTTGGGCTCTGGAAAACCACGAGAACTGAACAACCGGGCTGCAGGTCTCGTTTCGCGTCTAATCGAGCTTCTCGTCAACCTATGCAAGCGCAAAGACGCCGCGCTCCCAGGTTCTGGAGCCGCTCACACATCCCCGGAGCGACGTCGTTCCGTCAAATTACTCTGTCTGCTGCGGTGGAAAAAGGCCACTTAAACCACAGGCAGTTAGGTGAGGCGGGCGGCCACTCCAATGTATTCACGGATGGCGCGACGGACTTGAGGCCTTCCAATGCGGTCGTCGACGCCCCATTGTTCAACGTGTCTTCCGAGTACTTCAGGGCCGCCGGAACCACGCTGCTCGCGGGAAGGGCGTTCACCGCGCAGGACACCAAGGACTCGCCCCGCGTGGGCGTGATAAACGCAGAGTTTGCCAACAAACTCTTTGGCTCCGTGTCCGGAGCGCTGGGCCGCTTTTACAAGATGAACGATGGAACGCGCATCCTGGTCGTTGGGGTTGCGGAGAATGGCAAATATGAGGGTCTCACCGAAGATCCGCTGCCGGTGATGTTTCTGCCCATACTGCAATCGCCTTCCCGGTCAACGCTGCTGGTCATACGCTCCGCGCGCGATCCGCTGCTCCTCGGTCCCGCAGTTCGCAGCGCTTTGCGGCAGCTGGACCCGGGGCTTCCCATTCTTATCGAACCGAGAGATGGGCCGATGGCCACGCTGCTGTTTGGCCCGCGCATGGCCACCCTCTCGCTCGGTGTCCTCGGAATCCTGGGCGCCATGCTGTCGGTCACCGGTGTATTCGGCATGGCGGCTTACTCGGTGAGCAAGAGGCTCAAGGAACTAGGCATCCGCATCGCTCTTGGCGCCAACCGCGGAGAGGTCTTGCGGAGCGCGCTCGGCCGCCCTTTGAGGCTGCTCGCCGCCGGCTCAGCCGCGGGCCTTGTCCTGGGACTTCTGGCAACGAGAGTGCTAGCCTTCATTGTCTACCAGGCCACCCCGCGCGATCCGCTCGTCCTCGCCGGAGTGGTTGTTGCCATGGGAATTCTTGGACTGATCGCCACTTGGATCCCGGCACAGCGCGCGCTCTCGGTAAATCCATTGATCCTGCTGCGCGAGGACTGAAGCGACCCGGAAGAATCTCGCAGACTACCAAGCGAAAGCCCCATCCAAACCAGGATGGTGCTCTTGCTCTTGTATTGCGACTAACGGGAGCTACTACCCACATGGCAGATGCTAGTCGTAGTATTCCAGGCCGAGGTGGGTGATCAGGTCCGCGCCCATGATGTGCCGCAGCGTGTTCTTCAGTTTCATGGACTGGATGAACAAGTCGTGCTCCGGGTAGAGACCGGCTGCGGTCTGCGGCGACTTGAGGTAGAAGCTCAGCCACTCCTGAATGCCGCGGGAGCGCAGATCGGGCGCGCGCTTGGCTAGATCCAGGAATAGCACGAGGTCGAGCGCGATTGGCGCGGCCAGGATCGAGTCGCGGCAAAGGAAATTCACCTTAAGCTGCATCGGGTAGCCAAGCCAGCCAAAGATGTCGATATTGTCCCAGGCTTCCTTATCGTCGCCGCGCGGCGGGTAATAGTTGATGCGGATCTTGTGGTAGATGTCCTTGTAAAGGTCCGGGTAGAGCTCCGGCTGGAAGATGTAGTCGAGCGAACCCAGCTTCGACTCTTCCTTGGTCTTGAACGACTCCGGATCGTCGAGCACTTCGCCGTCGCGGTTGCCGAGAATATTGGTCGAGAACCAGCCGGACACGCCAATCATGCGCGCCTTAAAGGCCGGCGCCAGCACCGTCTTCATGAAGGTCTGACCTGTCTTGAAGTCCTTGCCGCAGATCGGTGCGGAGTTGCGCTTGGACAGCTCGATCATTGCCGGCAAATCGACGGTAAGGTTGGGTGCGCCATTGGCAAACGGAACGCCCTCGCTCAGTGCCGCATAGGCGTAAATCTGCGACGGGGCGATGCCAGCGTCGTTCGACTCCAACCCCTTCTCAAAGGCCTCAATGCTTTGGTGCACCGCGGTGGGCTCAAGAAAAATCTCCGTCGATCCACACCAGATCATGACCACACGATCGACAGTCTTCTTGAAGGCCTGAATGTCGGCGATGACCTGGTCCGCCAGGTCGCGCTTGTTCTTCCCTTTCTTCACATGCGTGCCGTGCAGGCGCTTTACGTAGTACTGGTCGAAGACCGCGGGCAACGGCTTGATGGTCTCCAGATAGGGCTTCAGCTTCTCCAGCGTCTTCTCGTCCAGTACCTTGGCGTGCGCGGCCGATTCATAGACGTTGTCTTCAAAGAGGTCCCAGCCGGTGAAGACCACGTCGTTCAGATCGGCCAGCGGCACAAAGTCCTTGATCAGCGGCGATTTGTTATCGGTCCGCTTGCCGAGGCGAATGGTGCCCATCTGCGTGAGCGAGCCAATCGGCTTGGCCAAACCGCGCCGGACGGCTTCCACACCCGCAATCATCGTGGTTGCTACCGCGCCCAGTCCCACCACCATGACGCCCAATTTGCCGGTCGCCGGCGTCACGCTCCCTGTTGCAGCGGTCTTCTGGCCGCCTTGCTCTTCAGTCGACATTTCTTCTCCAACCTTCCCTTGCGTCCTACTGCTACTTTTGCCCGGCCGCATGCGCAATCCCGCGGACCGGACAGTCTCAGCTGTGCATTTGGATTCTGAGTTAAGGATTCAGGCCGCCTTCGTTTCCCGTCCGCGCATTAGATGCGACCAAACGAAATAGACCACTGCCGCCAGCAGCGCAATCTCAACCACAAGGTGGAAGCGATGAAACCATTCCTGAACTCGCGGATCGGTGTGCCACTTCTCGCCAAGCTTCATGCCAATCCAGGCCAGGCAGAAATACCACACCAGCGAACCGGCAGTCGTGTACAGGTGAAAACGGACTCGTGACATTTTGGCGATCCCCGCCGGGAAGGCCACGAAGGTCTGCACCACCGGAAGCAGTCTCCCCACCAGGATGGCAATGGACCCATACTTTTCAAAAAACCAGGTCATGCGATCCAGGTCGTGCTGATTCATCAGCACCCACTTGCCATACCGCTCAACCAGAGGCCGTCCGCCCTTGGCGCCGATCCAATATCCGATTGCCGAACCAATGTTGCAGCCCACCGCGCCGGCTGCTGCCACTAGGAACAGATTGAACCGCCCCAAATAGACCAGGTATCCCGAAAACGGCATGATCAGTTCGGAAGGAAGCGGGATGCCGGCGGAGTTCACAGCCAGCAAACCGGCAATTGCAGCGTATCCACCCGTGTCGATCACGTGGGTTACAAACTGCACCAGGTAAGCAATGATTTTTTCGCTCATGAGCGTACCCAGTATATAGGGCTATGCTTCGCCGAAGTGCTTCGCCACGTTGGTAACGATACGCTTGCCAGCCCCTTTCCCGACACGTCTCGATTCTGGGCCGCGGATCAAAATCGCCGAACCAAACAGTGTGCGCCCGCTCCTTTGACTCCAGCTTCGATCCAGCAAATGCGCACAGGAACAGGCGTCCGTGCTGCACAAACGGCGCGACCCCGGCTCAGCCGGTTTGGTAGGATGAGGGTGGTTGCACAGATTTGACGAGGTGGTCACGTTGTCTGAATTCTCTCCGGTTCCGCTCACTCTTGAAGGCTCCAGCCTGCTGCATCAGTTTTTCCGCTTCGATTGGAAGGCCTGGCGCGCCACTCCCCGGGCGGATCGAGACCGGATCGCGGCCCTCGCCACCGAGGCACTCACCGGCCTGGAGCGCAACGAAGCGGACGCGCCCGCACACTCGGCGCTGTTCTCCGAGCTGGGGCACAAGGGCGACCTCATTCTCATCCACTTCCGCAACTCGTTTGAGGCCCTCAATCAGGTCGAACTCGACCTGGCGCAGACCCCGCTTTACGACTACCTCACCCTGACCCATTCCTACGTCTCGGTTGTCGAACTTGGCCTCTATGAGTCCAGCCGCAAGACCTGGGAAGCCGCCAGCGCCAAGGGTTTGCAGCCCAACACGCCCGAGTTCCAAGCCGAAGTATCTGCCAGTCTCGAGCGGGCCTCCACTGCAATGGCCTCGCGCCTTTATCCGGCGATTCCCGACGCCAAGTACCTTTGCTTCTATCCCATGGACCGGCTGCGCGGCCAGGACAAAAACTGGTACACGGTGCCGTTCGCCGACCGCCAGCGCATGATGCATGAGCATGGCCTAATAGGCCGCCGATACGGCGACGTGGTCAAACAGATCATCTCCGGCTCCATCGGCATGGACGACTGGGAGTGGGGCGTAGACCTGTTCGCCGAAGATCCAGTGGTCTTCAAAAAACTCATCTACGAGATGCGTTTCGACCAAGTCAGCGCCGTGTATGCCCTGTTCGGCCAGTTCTTCTTGGGCGTGCGGCTGCCCTTGGAAAGCCTGACAGACTGGCTGAGCGGCAAGCTCTAAGTACGCGAGAGACATCGCAGTGAGATGCGTTCAACGAGAGGCTCCGCGGACCTGGGTGAGGCCTGCCATGGCTGTTATCCTTGAACCCTGCAAAGGCCGCCCGCTCATGCCAAAGAAAACAAACGCAAAGCACCGCTCGAACCTCAAGCCCCGAAAAGCCACCGGCGATCTCGCCCCTGAACGCATTCACGCCATCCTCAAGGGGCTTTACGAAGCGTATCCCGATGCGGTCTGCGCCTTGCATCATACCTCGCCGTGGGAATTGCTGGTCGCTACCATTCTTTCTGCACAATGCACAGACGTTCGCGTCAACATGGTCACACCGGAACTCTTCCGCCGTTTCACTTCCCCGGCTGCTATGGCCAAGGCCACGCTGCCCGAACTTGAAGCCATCATCCGCACCACCGGATTCTTCCGCAACAAGGCCAAGTCCATCCAGGGAGCGGCACGCAAAATCGTCACGGAATTTGGAGGCAAGGTCCCGCAAACCCTCGCCGAGCTCATCACGGTTCCCGGCGCCGCCCGCAAAACAGCGAATGTTGTGCTAGGCGTGAGTTTTGGCAAGGCGGAGGGAGTCGTTGTCGACACTCATGTGTTCCGGCTCGCCCGCCGCCTGAGCTTGGCGAAAGGCGATACCGCGCAAAAAGTGGAGCAGGAGTTAATGAAGGTCATCCCCAGGGAAAACTGGATCGACTTCTCTCACCAACTGATTCACCACGGCCGCCGAGTCTGCGGTGCCCGCAAACCGAAATGCGACCAATGCAACCTGGAGCAACTCTGTCACTCCAAGGAAAAGACATTGCATCCAAGGCTGTCATCGACTTAATAGAACCCTCTAATGTCATGTCTCAGAAATACGACTACATAGTCGAGCGAGCTTATGGGAGATTGAGTCAGCGGTAGCGGTCCAAGCGAATGGTTTTGATTTGCTGTTTTATTGTTAGAAGAACAGGTTGATTCTAGCTATGAGCTATCTGACACTCTTGAGAGATCCGCGGCGGATGGCCCGTTACGTGACGAGTCCGAACCAACGCTCAACCTGATTGAGCCAGGAAGAGCAAGTGGGCGTGAAGTGGAGACTGAATCTTTGTCTCGATGCAAGCCTTGTCCGCACCTTGGCGTGCTTATGTGTTGCGTTGTTATCGACGATCAGGTGGACGTCCCGTTCAGCCGGCACGGCGTCGTCGATGCGTATGAGGAAACCCAGAAACTCCTGATTATGGTGTCGCGGCTACCCGCCAAGCGGCTGAAGCGATATGATTTCAATATCAACGAATGGATTTGCATTTAATGACGCTAGCTGCTTGCACTATCGTTTCCTTGAACTATCTTCCGTATGCGCGAGTGCTCTGCGACTCGTTTCTTCGCCATCACCCCGAATGCAGATTCTATGTGCTTCTTGTCGATCGACTCCCTGACGAGATCGATCTAACCAATGAGCTCTACGAGCTGGTGCTGGTTGAAGATCTCCATATACCCAATTTCAAATCTGTCGCCTTCAAGTACGACGTCCTGGAACTCAATACAAACGTGAAACCCACGTTCCTCAAGTCTCTGATCGCCCGGGGATTTGATCAGCTCGTCTACCTCGATCCTGACATTTATGTCTATCATCCACTGGAATCGGTGTTCTCCGCTCTGGTCGACAGTTCCATTGTCATCACGCCTCATTCGTTGTCCCCGATTCCGGACGACATTCAATCCGAAGTAATTCTTCTCTTGGGAGGCGTCTTTAACCTCGGGTTCATCGCCATAAGACAATGCGAGGAGGCAGTCAGCTTCCTGTCATGGTGGGAGGAGCGATGCCTCAACTATGCATACAATGAACCGCGCAAGGGAATGTTCGTCGATCAAAAGTGGATCAATCTAGTGCCCTGCTTCTTCGGTGGGACCAGAATTCTGCAGGAGCCGGGCTGCAATATGGCCTACTGGAACCTGCATGAAAGACAATTGTATGTCGAAAACGGCACCATTAGAGTCAACCGCTCCAGCCCGCTTGAGTTCTTTCATTTTAGCGGAATCTCGGTTGATGGCGGTGACCAACTTTCCCGCCGCAAGTGCCCCTATACTCTCCAAAATCGGCCCGACCTCCAACCCATTTACGAAGACTACCGTTCGCAACTCATACAGCGTGGCTTTCGCGAGTTCAAAACTCATCAATACGCGTTCGGCCACTTCGATAACGGACAATTCATCAACCGTCTCACCCGGTCACTCTACGCAGCAAACATTGAGAGATTTGGCGGCGAGGATCCATTCAGCAGCTCGTCACATTTCTATGTCTGGGCTAGGGGAGCCCGACTTTTAAGCGTTCAGGATTCGGCAAACGCCTATAGTTCCGAGACATATTCAAAGCGGGACTTTCGCCTTCGACTGATCCATTCGTCCCTCCGATTGGCGCTTTGCGTGCTGGGCGCCGACCGGTATACTGTCCTCTTGAAGTACCTCTCGCACATCTCTATTTTGAGAAATCAGCGTGACGTCTTCGCCATATAAGTTGGATTGGGACCAACTGCTCTGAGGGGCCTTGGACTCTGGGCGAGTCGCCGCGGTTTGATCTTCGCGAATGGGGACTTAATTGTCACATGGACTTGACATCAAGTCCCAGAGCAGCAAGTCTCGACGCCGCCAGTGTCATGATTCCGCTCTGCAGCATCTCATTCCACCGTTATCTTGCTGTTGTGACGGGCTACTTGTTCTTCAACGCCGCAGGGCTTCCCGAGGGCCAGTTTTATACCTCGGTCATTGCGAACTTCTGTTTGTTTAGCTCCACCTCAAGAAGCATCTGCGACTTCCTTTGAAGTTCCTGCTTTCGCTTCGCCTTTTCCGCGTGCCCATCTGGTCATCGGAGACGCATCTTCCGCATACTACCTACGCTCCATGCTCTTCTGCGGACTGCAAGCATCACTGTGTTCGAATTCTGTTGGACAGTCAAAGCGTCCCAAGTTGATCCACGTCAATTTCAAGCCAGCCGTTTTGGCAGTCATTTCGCTTCCCAATCCCAGGCGGTCTGCCTTAGTGAAGGATGACCCCTACGGCATTGGGAGGAGGGTTTACCTCCTCATGTTCAATCTCCTGTCTACCGGATCCTTCAGTGCTAAACAGAACCAGACCGGGTCTGCTCGCCAAAAACGAACCACCGGCTTGTCGCCGATTTCACCTACCCATACGGACTAGGCATGGCGTTCTGAGAGATTTTGGCGCGCGCCAAGCCGTACGATGGGCACATTTGTGATTCCGCCAGCACTATTGAGCCGGCTATGGATGGTTTTCAAGCCTTGCGGCGCGGATGAAGTGAGGTGAGACCATGCACGCCTTCGGCGTGGATGATACTCTGCAGATTCTTGCCCTATCTCACGCTGTCTTGTTATGGATCAATTTAACCGAGCACAACTGGTCTGGTTCTGGGAAGTGCTGAAGACCGGATCTTCACCTTATTTACTCCCGATGCATCAATTGTCGCTCTTCGATTGTTCAGAAAGGTCATATACACAATTGCGCCTACGACTTCATGATCTTTCTGCCGTTTCTGCGATGCCGAGTGGCTAGGAGCGATAGGCATATAGGTGGCGACTCTAGGCATTTTCCTAATGGCAAGCTATCGGCGCATCTTCAAGTGTGCAGACAGTCTCATCATCCTGGCCTATTCGGTGCTGTCAATCGCTCACGCTTGGACTTCACAATCCGATCTCCGAACGAGGTGGCTAGGCTTTCTCAGGAGAGGATTTATCGTTCAAACCCAGGAGCGTCTTTTTACTTCGTTGCCGCCTGTGCGATAAAGTCATTCAAGGGCATTCTTACGGGGCGCTCGTCTGGACAGGAAAACTGATCGACTTCTCCGCGACGAGAATCGGGTTCGATGTCAATGTCATTCCTAACGCGGTCGCTAGCACATTCGCCGAGTTCGGGCTTCTGGGTGCCCTTTTCAGGCTTACCCTCGAGTTCCACCTATTTGTGAAGGTCAAACCGTATCACGGCTCCTTCAGGCTAACCATGGTTTTCGTGGCCTTTATTACTCAACTCAGGGGAAGTTACATGCGGTTGGTCAGGAATTCCAGCAGTGGTTTAGCAAATTCTGTCCATTGTTTTCTGAGTTTAGTTTGCGAGGCAAAGACCCTTCTGGTACGTTCGGAGGGCTTGATCGTGTATCACCGCCATGCCGCGCAGATACGCGTCTCATCTTTCACACTTTAGAGTCCCTGATGGATTTCAAGTCCCGGGAAGAGAGCATTGACATGGAAATCGACGCGCGACAGAGTGAGACGGCCCTATCGAGACCTTTGAGAATTCTGTTTCTATCTAGGACAACTTTGTTTTCGGTGCCCGGTGGTGACACTACACAGATCCTGAAGACCGCCGAGGGTCTCCGGGCCAGGGGTTGCGAAGTAGTTGTTTCGACAGACATAGATCCCGACACATCCAGCTTTGACCTAGTCCACCTGTTCAATCTGACTCGCCCGCAGGAAACATACCCTCAGGCACTCGCCGCAAAAAAGAGTGGCACTCCGGTGGTGCTATCCACGATCTATGTCGACTACATTGAATACGACCGCCAAGCCCGACCGGGGATCCAGGGGAAGATTCTCAAGTATCTATCTCCCTCCATGGCGCAGACGATAAAGATCGCAGGCCGAGTTGTCATGAACCGAGAGTACTCAATGGGGACTCTCAGGCTCATTACGACAGGCTACAAAAGATCTCAGGAACGGCTAATCTCGTTGGCGAGTATGCTTCTCCCGAACTCCCACTCGGAAATGGCTCGTATTGCAAACGATTTTCCCAGCGCCAGGGGTAAATCCCACGTCGTCGTTCCGAATTCGATCGATCCCCTGCTCTTCATGCCGTCCAACGATCCCGAGCCGCTCGAGGCGTATCGAGACTGCATTCTGTGCGTTGGAAGGATAGAAGGACGAAAGTGTCAGTTGGAGTTGGTCCGCGCAGTAAATGGCACTGGCCTCAAGTTAGTTCTCATTGGCAAGCCGGCACCAAACCAGATTGCTTATTTCGATCAGATCAAGCGCGAGATGGGGCCCAATGTAACTCTGCTTGGTGAGATTCCTCATGAAGAACTGCCTCGGTACTATTCCTCGTGTAAGGTGCATGCCCTCGTAAGCTGGATGGAAACAACCGGCCTTTCCTCACTGGAAGCCGGTGCTATGGGCGCAAACATCGTCATTACCGCCAAAGGTGACACCAAGGAGTATTTCGGCGATTTGGCGTACTACTGTTCGCCTGACTCTGTCGACTCGATCCGCGAAGCAGTAGTCGCTGCATTCCACGCACCGCGTTCAACCCTCTTGCGCGAGAAAATACTCGACGAATACACGTGGTCTAAGACCGCCGATGCAACGCTTTTTGCGTACGATCAAGTTCTTCGGCAAAAATCCCTGGGATAAGCCGCTTGAAGCAATCTTGCCATGCCGTCGCTCTCAGCTATCCATAAACCCACCACCACCAGTCAAGAGACACTTCTCTTGTCTTTGCATTTATCTGCTTATCAAAGCCTGGTTGTTTGCCCCCCCCCCTTTGTGTGGTCTGTTTTGAGTGACTCGTTTACCCGTGAGATGAGAATTGAATATCGCTAGATTCCTTACTCAGCGATTTAGGCAGCACATCCGAGAATCTACGGTGAACGAATCAAAGACACTGGCGATCAACGCCAAGCGTTAGCGCAGACGGGAATTAGAAGAGGCTGCCAACGGCGTTCGCGCTGTCCGCCGTCCGATGCTCTTTCCAGTGGCAGCACGGGAATGGATGGCCGCGAACCGGGGTAAGCGTGACTTTCTGGCCATCTGGAAAGCACTGTCTCCAGCGATCAACACCGCTGTGGTTGCTCATTGCATGGACGGCGGATTCTCGCGCTAACATCTCCAACTCCCGGTCGAGGTCGCCCAAGCGTATAATATGTTGTCTTCATCGAACACGAACCTCTCGTCTCCCACGACTGCGCGGATGTCCGCAGAAGGCGAGGTTGAGGCTTGTGTGAAGAACCTATTTGGCGCAGATCGAGGATTCAAAAGACAGTCTAGTGTGAATGCAGTCGTTGTATGCGCTTTTCTCCTCCTCGCAGGGTTGACACAGGGCTGCGGGGTAGGTGGCAAGGTCAACAGCAATCCGCCGCCACCCATTGCGCCGTCCGGCCTTTCGTATGGTCAGCCGGTCGTCGATGCCACAATTAACCAGACAATCCCATCCAATGTCCCCAGCGTTAGGGGCACAGTTGATTCGTACGCTGTGATGCCGGCGCTTCCGGCAGGGCTGACCCTGAGTGTTTCAAGTGGCATCATTTCCGGAACGCCCACTGTTATTTCGCCCAAGACGTCCTACACGGTCACCGCGGCCAATTCCGTCGGGTCTGCGACTACGACGGTCCAGATCACGGTGAGTTTGCCAGTTCCGCCCACCGATCTGTCTTATAGTCAACCGGCCATCGATGCCGCAACAAATCAGGCCATCTCCTCAGATGTTCCCTCGATTTCAGGAACGGTCACCTCGTATGCTGTCACTCCGGCGCTCCCGACAGGATTGAGCCTAAGCACTTCCAATGGCATCATCTCTGGTACTCCCACCTCCCTTGCGCCCCTGGAGTCGTATACCGTGACCGCATCCAATGCGGGCGGCTCCGCTTCTGCGGCAATTCTGATTTCTGTAACTGCGCCACTCCCTCCCCCGATTACACTTGCGTATCCACAGACCACGATCGACACGTATGTTGGCCAGGAGATTACGCCTGATATTCCTGGAACAGCAGGAACGATCACTCGTTATAGCATTACTCCCGCCCTACCTGCAGGGCTGCGTTTGGACCTGTCCACGGGAGTGATTTCGGGCACTCCGACCGCCGCGTCGGCGCAGACAAACTATGTTGTAACGGGCTATAACTCCGGTGGCAGCGTGGCTGTGGCAGTCAATCCAACAGTGACAGTGACTCCGACGCCAAATACTCTGATGCAACTCGGCAACCCATTCTTAATAAGTACGCTTCGCTTCGCAAGCTCAAGGATATTAAGTCAGGACTATTCAGGATTCTGGATACTATGGGATTACGAAACTGGGACTATCTTGGCCAGTGGTGATGCCGGTCTCGGCGGTTCGAATGTCGCCGGCTTCTCGATTCCGAGCGTCTCAACGCGTGTGTTACCGCAAACTCCAGCAATGTCCGGCGGGACGATTGCAATTGGAATCCCGGGGGGAGTGCAGGTCCGATCATCGTCTGATGGACACGTTCTCAGTACGATTGTTTCCCCAGGGTTTCACTCGGATCAAGACGGTCATTTGTCGGAGAAAGACTCCTGGCAGTTAGCTTCTGATGGAAGCTACATCTCGATGGCAGGCGAGTCGGGCCTCTTTGTCTATTCGCCGGGCGGAGAGCTCATTTTCTCGCGATCGGGAAACTACGGTATCTCTTTGAACCCTAACCTGCACCCGTCATTCTTTGCCGCACCCGGTCAGGTGCAGGTTGCCGATGGCCCGCTGGGCGATAGCAATATCGAAATGGTCTCGGTGCCCAACGGCATTTCTACACTAGGTGCCTCGTACGACGGACAATCTCAGCTCTTCACAGGCTGGTTTACAGATGGCTCAGGTTTTTTCACCTTTACCGAAGACGGGCCCCCCACGCTCCTTGCTTACTCCAATTCCGGTGTTCAGCTAAGAACTGTCCCAGGAGGGTTGGGAGACGACTTCGGAGGGGCGGGCCAATGGGTATGGACATATCAAGGTGAATGTGGAGCAAAATGCCTGCATATCTATCCAACCGGCAGTGCCACCTCGGGGATGGTTTTAACGAACGTGGACAGGATTTTCAGCTACGGAACGACCCTCGCTGCTGCCTCTTCAGCATTCAGCGTGATCGACTTGTCGGGCGTGACTCTTTCAAAGACGGATTACATGATCCCGCCTCCGATCAATAACGCAAGCAGTTCGACTTTAATTCCCTTTGCTGCGGCCTCGAACACAGAGTGGGTAGTTGCGTTCGCAGAGCAGGGAGTGATCCTCGATGGGGCAAGCCTGTCGTCGGGCAGCCCGCGGTTCCTCGGAAACGGCTCGGTCTTGAGTATCGCAGGCGGCGTAGGACGGTCCGCAATCGCCACCGGAATCGGACAGATCATCTATTTCGATCCTTCGAACACCACGCCAGAAGGATCGATCAGCCTCACAAGCGGCGAGTTGGAGCTTTCCTTGGATGGGTCCGTAATTGCTGCTTCTTCTCAGGATGGGACTCTGCTCAACATCTATTCGCTTCCGTCCGGAGCGGTCAGCAACAGTGTCTCGTACTCCCCACCTGAATCTTTATTCAGCTTCATGCTGTCGGGTTCCGGAACGATGCTTGGGCAGGTAGTGTCTTCTCAGGGTCTAAGCTCGACGTTGCAGCTTTCGCCGATTTCCGGCAAGCCGACTACATTGTTGGGAACGGTGACGGGTAACGGCAGCCCTATTCTCCTTTCACCAGATGGAACACTGGCGGCCGTCAATGACTCCAATAGGGTGCAGGGCATGAACGTTCAGACAGCAACGGTTTTTCTGAATGGTCAACAGATCGCTGCGATTAATGGAGTCGCTGTGGGCTGGATAGACAACGGCCGATTGCTGGTGAATTCTTACGCCCTAACGACCGCAAGTGCGATGGAACTGACCTATATCGGTTGCACCATCTATAGTCCCACTGGGGCCCCGCTCGCCAGTCCTCCTCTGCCGGAATTAGATACGATTCAGCCTGTAACATCCAACACAATCTATGCTCCCGACCGGAATGCAATCTACTCACTCACAACCGGCCAAACCACTTGGACAAACCCTTACTCAGCGGGATCAGGCGGCGCAATTGCCGGCCCATACGTTGTCTTCGAATCGGAGGGCAGGGTGATCGCGGTGAAGTATTGACTGGAAATGCATCTGGACGGCGGCCGCATTTGACTGGACAACCTGATCGACGAAAGAGCTGTGAGGTCCGTCGCCATCGGGCGCAGGAATCACGTGTTCGCCGGTTCGGACTCTGGTGGTCGCCGAGGGGCTGCCCTTCACCCTTTATGGTTTGATAGGGACAGCATGGTTGAACGGCTTGGATCCCGAAGCCTATCTGCGTTGCGCTTTTGGTGTCCGCCCGACCAACACCATCAACGCGGACTGAAAAACATCGCGATGGCGGGCATCCTGGCAATACCTGTCGAGATTAGACAGGGATACACCATGTTGACGACAGAACTGTGATCGGGTCAAGCCGCTCTGCGGGTACGATGAAGCGATCTGCGCAACCTCCGCACGGCTGCGACGAGGCCGACGATGGATGGAAGAGACGGCAGGTTCACTCTTTGGTAGGAGATTAGCGCGGTACTGTTCGAATCAGCCCGTTTCTAATCTCCCCCTTTCAAACCGTGCGAGCGGTTTTCCCGCACACGGCTTACCGATGATCTTCCTGGTGTGGCTTGCGCCGAATAGCCCACAGTTCCGCGCAGACGGTACAGTCCCATTTCCTGAAGCTGTTCGCCGGTCCAGAAGGAGCGTTTCGACTTGCGCTGGCCACCGCGCCGCAGAAGCCAACGCGCCAACCGGTTAAAGACGAAACGATCCATCTTGAGGAACTCCCGCGAACAAGTGCCTGTTCGGAAGTAGTTCCCCCAGCCGCGCAACACCGGGTTCAGCTTTGCGATAAGTTGCGCAACGCTTTCCCCGCTGCTGCTCGCGCCTGTGATTTCACGTATACGGGCACGCAGACGATTCATCGCTTTAGGTGACGGCCATCGGTTCATAAAATGCCACCGTGGGTTTCGCAAGACACTGCGTCTCTTGCGAATCGTGCAGCCCAAAAACACGAACCCCTGTTTGCCGCGCCGCAAATCCACGAGACGCGTTTTGTCGGGATGCAGCTTCAGACCGAGCCTCTCCATTACCCGCTCGATCTGGCGCAGCGACTCCCTGGCCTGCGATTCACTTCGCGACATCACCACGAAATCATCGCAATATCGAATCAGCCGCCCCAAAGAATTGCATCGGAGTTGCCAGACACGATCCAGGCAGTGAAGATAGATATTGGCAAGCAGGGGTGAGATCACTCCGCCTTGCGGGGTTCCCGCCAGAGTTTTCTTCACCGCGCCATCCTCCATCACTCCCGCCGTCAACCACTGCCGGATTAACTTCAATACCCGGCGATCAGAGATGCGCTCCTTGACCAACACCATCAGTTTTTCCCTGTCGATGCTGTCGAAGTAGTTCTGAATGTCTGCATCAAGAACGAAGTTATAGCCCTGGTTGCCCGCTTCGCGGATTGCTTCCAGCGCTTGCGTGGCGCTCCTCTTCGGACGGAATCCGTAACTGCACGGCAGGAAATCCGCCTCGAAGATCGGTTCCACGACCAGCTTCGCTGCCATCTGCACCACCCGGTCTCGCACCGTCGGGACGGTCAGTGCAAACTGCACAGGCCCACAGTTCGCATTTGGGATGGACGGAGATCCGCCATCCATTTCATCCGCTTCGAGGACAGCGCTTTGAAGTACTCAAGAAGAGACGCTTAGCCGGCGTCGATACATTGATTCTCCGCGATCCTGTATACGGCAGCTTCAGCGTCGCGCGAGGGTGGACCGACTGGGCCGATCCATCTGTAAACGAGCTGTTCGGCTTACCCCCATCTCGGCTCAGTGCGGAATCGCTCATCGAATTGGTTACTCTTTTGGAACACTTGACAGGCAGGGAGACAAAATGTTGATGAGGATCTCTTTGATTGCCCTATTATCAGGGCAGTTATACACGTGGTCTGATGGATATACAAAAAGAATCCGCCGCCGCGCTGCGAAAACGCCGCAACGCTCTTGTGCGCCGACTTCCCCCTCTGAAATCGATCCTGCGAGGCTCCCTAATCGAGCGTTACAAGCGCTGCGGCAAGCCAGGATGCAAGTGTGCCGATGGGCCAGGCCATGGACCGAAGTACTATCTGTCGGTAAGCTATCCCGGGCAGCGACCGCAAATGGATTACGTGCCGCAGGAAGCTTATGGGCAAGCAGCGGAGTTTCTCGCCAACTATCACCGGATCCGCGAGATTCTGGAAACGATCTGCGAGATCAACCGGGAACTTCTGCGCCGCCGCGAGGCGCTCTAGAGACGCACCATGAGCGAGTCATCGGCCGCCGTCCGCGTCCCGATCGATGTGGGACTGGGTGGCGCGTTTCTCGCCAATATGCTCGCAGCCTGGATCGACGGCGACCGGCAGAGTTCGTTCTCTGTGGAGGCAGCCGATGAATACCGCGATCAACGAGCAACAGCTGAGCAAGACCGCCTATGTGTATGTACGCCAGTCGACCCTGGCGCAGGTCCGTCACCATCAAGAGAGCACGGAGCGCCAGTATGCCTTGAAGGAGAAGGCCCTGCAATTGGGCTGGCACGATTCGACGGTTCAGATTCTGGACCGGGATCTGGGCAAGTCAGGAGCACAGATAACGGGGCGGGAGGACTTCAAAACGCTGGTGGCGGAAGTATCGATGGGGCAGGTTGGCGCGGTTTTTGCGCTGGAGGTCTCGCGACTGGCGCGCTCGAATTTGGACTGGCATCGCTTGCTGGAACTGTGTGCGCTGACCGATACGCTGGTGATAGACGAAGATGGCTGTTACAACCCGGCCGATTTCAACGACGGGCTCTTGTTGGGATTGAAGGGGACGATGGCTCAGGCCGAACTTCATCTGTTGCGCGGGCGCCTCCTTGGTGGCAAGCTCAATAAAGCAAGAAAAGGGGAACTGCGTTTCCCTCTCCCCGTGGGGCTTTGCTACGGCGAAGAAGGCCAGGTCGTTTTGGACCCCGATGAGGAAGTCCGGGGAGCCGTGGCGCTGGTATTTCGTCTCTTTCGCGAGACAGGTACGGCATTCGCCGTGATGCAGGAATTTGGGAAAAGCACATTGCGCTTTCCCAAGCGATCCTACGGTGGCGCATGGGATGGCAAGCTGATTTGGGGTCAGTTGTCACACAGTCGAGTCTTGAACATACTCAAGAACCCCTCCTACGCCGGCATGTACGTCTTCGGCCGTTATCAGTATCGCCGTCAAATCAGTCCCACCGGTGAGGTGCACAAAACCCCGTGTGCGGTTCCTATGGCGGACTGGCGCGTGAGCTTGCAAGAACACCACGAAGGGTACATCAGCTGGGACGAGTACTTGAGAAACCAGGAGCGCCTAGCGAAGAACCGCACCAATGGCGAGGAAATGATGCTGAGCGGCCCAGCACGCGAAGGTCTGGCCTTACTCCAAGGGCTACTGGTGTGTGGCCACTGTGGCCGAGCGCTCACCGTCCGCTACACCGGCAATGGCGGCGTTTACCCCTGCTACCTGTGCACTTGGTTAAAGCGCGAGGGACGGGCAACCAAATGCTGTATGAACTTCCGTTGCGACTTACTCGATAGCGCCATCGGCACTGAAGTTCTGCGGGCCCTGCAGCCAGCCGAACTTAAGTTGGCTCTCGTGGCTCTTGAGGAGTTGGAAGCTCGGGATCAAACCGTTTGCCGCCAGTGGCAGATGCGGCTCGAGCGCGCCGAGTATGAAGCCGAGTTGGCCGAAAGGCGATATCAGGAAGTCGATCCCTCCCAGCGGCTTGTTGCAGCCACATTAGAACGGCGCTGGAATGCAGCACTGCTTCAATTGGAAGAACTCAAACAACAAGCCGCGGAGTTTCAGCGCCAACACGCACGAGTTGCAACCCCGGAGCAAAAGGCGAAGGTCCTCGCCCTGGCCAAAGATCTTCCTAAGTTGTGGCATGCTGCCACCACGCAGGCCAAAGACCGCAAACGGATGCTGCGACTGCTCATCAAGGACATTACCGTCGAGAAGCCCGCACCCAAACAGCTCTCGGTCCACATTCGCTGGCAGGGGAATGCGACAACCGACCTCACTATTCAGATCCCGCCCAACATAGCGGACCGCATGCGATATCCCGCCGAAGTCGTCGACCGTGTGCGAGATATGGCTCAGCATCTTCCGGACGTCGATATCGCGGACAAACTCAACCAGCAAGGGCATACAAGCATCACTGGCAAGCCATACACGACGTCGATCATCCAGTGGATTCGCTTTCGGTATGGAATCCCTCCTCCTGTGCTCAAAAAGCCCGAAGAGCTGACTGTCCAACAGGTCGCAGAACTATTCCAAGTCAGCGATCATGTGGTCTACTACTGGATCCAGAACGCGATTGTGAGGGCACGCAAGCTTAACGCCGGGTCCCCGTACTGGATTACACTCGGTGAAATGGACCATCAGAAGCTTCGAGACTGGGTACGTAACTCGCACCAAATCGACTCTGCAGTCCTAACGCATCCAGAGGGAGGTGCATTATGAAACCACCGTCGGTATCCCCAGTGGCCGCTGCTTCCCATCAGCCTTCGGTATCCATCGCCGCTTTACCGGTACAGGGCGATATCGGCCTGCCCTCAATTCGGCCTGTATCCCTTCGAGAAGCCGCTCCACTCCTTGCTCCTCGATGGATCGCAGCGTGATGCCATCCACGCCCGCCGCCCCTCGGTTGCTGCGCACCCGTCTCCACGCTTCCCACAGGACGTCGCTCCTGTAGATCCGGTCGTATAGCGCGTGGAAGCGCCGCGTTTTGTTCTGCTTGGCACACACCCATAGCTTGCGTTGGAGTTGTCGTACTTTATCAATCGGGTTGTTGGCCGTCTCCGGCATGCCCTCGCACTTACCTCCTTGCAAGCTCGATCAAAGCAGGGCCCCTTCCCTCCAGCGTGTTGTCTTGCACGCCTTCTCAGGTACTATGAACCCCTCGGACTCCCTCCCGGCTCCGCTCGACTTCAGCCTTTCGACCTTATACCAGCGGTCTTTGCCCGACAAGGCTGCCAGGTAGGGCCTCTCCTGTTCCACAGTTTTCTCTTGAAACGTGCCGCCGCCCTATACCCCGGAAAGGTCCAACAGACGTTCCGGATCAAGTCTGCTGTCTGTTGCCTTCGCCATGACATGACTGGCTCGGCCCTTTCAAACACCTTTCGGCTGTTACTATGACGTGGCTGCGGCGTTCACTTTCGTTGCGGCCCGCTTCTTTGCTCTCCACCGTAATGGACTTTCGACACCCCGCTCTGGCCGAACACATCTCTGTCTGCGGCTGGGGTCTGCTACCGGGCGCTCCGGCGCTTGCCCGGACAAGACTTCCACTTGCTAGAAAACTGCGTCTTTCAGGACGCTCCATGCCTGCAGTGAATCATTTTCAAAACCGTTCTGAAAGAATGGTCTTTCCCGGACGGATACGAAGTACACACTGCTTACGACCAGTCATGTCCACTTAAATCAGCGTGGAAACATACGCTGCTTACCAACACATAATCCCGCGCTTCGTCCAGACAGCCAAGATCCACACTTAACTTTCGCCTAACTTCCAGCCTCGAGCTTCGCATGTCAGGTCTAAGCGGCACAACCCGCACTCCATTGCCACATTACGCATCCTCCTCGCCCTCTCCGCTCCTCCAGTTCCGCCGATGTCCGTTCCGCGGCGTCCAGAGTTTATAACATGGTAGTACTAGGGGGCAATAATCAGTTACTGGAACAGAATATGCTGAATATGGCTCCATCGACCGCACGGTGAGTCAAGGCAACGAAGCCGGAGCCGGGGCTAATGAAGGTGTTGAATTGCATGCTGGCAAGCTGATTGTTGGCTGAATATAGACAGTGGGACTGGGGCGTAATTCCCTGCACTGCGAGAGTGTCGACCACCGGCACGGCACCCCGTTCGCCGGGAGGAAGTTCCGATTTGGTGGTGATGGTTCCCACGTATCGCGGCTGGGTAGTGATATTCCCCTCGATCGGCCTCCAACTCGCCCCATCGAAGGAAAGGAGCAAGGTTTCTCCGATATTCAAGATCCGGTTCTGTCCATCCGGAAAAACAATCTGTCCGGGAGCGCCCGAAGCATTAGTCAACACATGACCGCTTGCATTCAACGCGGTCAGGCTCACGATTTGCCCAAGCAGTCCGTTCGCTAAGCCATTGATTACGTAGGGGCCATAAAACAAAGTTGCGCCATTTTTACCGCCCACGTCGATCATGCCATTAGGGACCGAAGTGACCGCGTTGTAATCAAAACCAAATGCCGACAATGTTCGAACATGCGATACCCCATTCACATCCGGGACAATCGTCGGACTCGAGCTGAAATTGTCTCCAACCATAATCTGACTCATTGGGTGCGAAGTCGCAATGTAAATTGTGTATCCATTCACGCCGCTACCTGTAAACTTATTTCCGTCGTACGTGCCAGTCGTTTGAATGGTGTCATTATAAATACCACTTTCCGTATATTGCATGTTGAACACACTGTTCACAATACTCACAGATTGATTGTAGGTCCCAGTAAGTCGAACCTCTGCACTTGTCTTGTCGGCGGTATTACCTTGGCAATTTCCCTCAAAATAGGAATTCGTAATCGTGGCTTGGGAAACGCCACTGAGGAAGATTCCGCTGCAATTCGCCAAAGATGTGTTGAGCCCGTTATATTCCGCGTTTACTTTGTCGAAGAGAATTCCATTTGCTAAGTCCTTCTGTGCGTTATTGACGTAAATCCCAAAGTTAAAGTTGTGCGCTGCGCGGACGTTACGAAAGGTTAGCTCGTTGGTTGTATCTATGCTCGCAATATTTATCCCGTTCCCACGAGCGAGCGCGACCTCCACGTTATCAAACTCACTCCAAATAGTACGCCCCGCGAGATTAATACCATTTTGGAATGCGCCGTAAATTCCGAGTCGAGAGAATTTGTGCCAGTCATTCGGCTGGTAGATATCGGTCCGCCCCATGATTTTAAGGCCATCGGAGCAGACTTCGCCGGATGGACAAGTGATGGTCAATTCACTAACTTCGTCATAACCAATTCCAATTCCACCTGTGTTTGTTGCGTCGATCGTTACAACCGGGAGCGACGGATCGGCCGGAATGAGCTGAACGCAATCGCGCGCCACACCTATAATTCGAATGCCCGACTGTGCAATCACCAAGTTTGCCGAATAAGTCCCGCATGGCAGATAGACCATTGGCGTCAAGTTGGTAATGTCGAGTGGGACAGCAGTAGACCTTCGGGTTTGAGTCATCGCCTTTGGCATTTGGAAGTGGTTCTTCTGCATGGCTCCGGCGCGAGCGACTGATTCCGAACTATGCGGAGTGGATTGCGCAATCAGGTTCAACGGATAAAGTAGCGCCAACACGAACAAGACCACAAACACAGCGCCATAAAAGTACGAGCACAATTCGGACTTCCTCACGAATCGCGAATCATACAAATCAGGACAACACTCAACAAATAACATGGATTCTCCGTCGCACGTGAATTCGGCATCATCCTTGCTCGTACAATGCCCTTGTATACAATAGTTCGCTATTCCCGACCCAAGTTGATCCAGCAATCAAGTGAATCGCAAATCATACCTTGCGGACTAAGTGGCCAAGTTATGGTCCACGGTGCGGACCTTTCTGGAAGCTAATCGTATCCTGAAGCAGCGTCCAATACCTTGAGACAATGTCTGCCCATTGGTAATGGGTCTCGGCCCTGACTTTGGCGGCGTGGCGGAGCTCTGAAACTTCGTCCCCGCCGCACTCTGCGTGCTCAATTGCCTCCGTCAATTCACGCGAATTGGCGAAAAACAGGCCACATTGTCCAAGCGTCTCTCGATTGAATGGGTTGTCGTGAGCGAAGATCAGGTTTCCGCAGCCCATTGCCTCCAGTAGCGATGGGTTGGTTCCTCCTACACTGTGCCCATGAAAATACCCGAATGAGTGGAATCGCAGGGCGCTTAGCTTTGCTTGATCATATTGAGGACCCACTAAGCGTATTCGAGTATCTTTAACGGCCAAGAGTTGCCTCACATATTGCGTTTGAATGGCATGGTTGCCCACTACAATCAAGCACTTCTTACTCTTGCTGGCCTGAAACGCTTGGAGCATTTCGAGAATGTGGTTCTCGGGTTCTAGACGGCAAACAACGAGGTAGTAGCCATTGTGCGTCAGCCCCCACTCAAGGACTGGATCAATCGCCGATTCCTGAATAATCTCGCAACCGTAAGGGATGACCGTAGCGTGAGAAACCGTGCCATACCGCTGCTTAAGACTCGCGGCGATTGCATCAGCGTCTGCAATGATTCGATTGGATGTCCAAAGACACATCCATTCCATCAAGCGAAGATACATTCGCGCAACGATTCCCCATTTCGCACGCGTCCACTCCAACCCATCCGGGTTGATCCAAACAGATGTCTTGTAAAACCTTGGAATTAGGCAAAAGGGCGCTGCTCCGTAGCCTAGCATATAGACGACATCAAAGTCCTTACGCGCCGACCAGAGACAAAGAACATCGTACAGAATGGTCTTAAGCGGGCCTAGGGGAGGAACTGCAACATAGCGTAGGTGCACACCATTAAAGGAGTTCCGCGCAACCGATTGCTGAGCTTCGCAAAATACGGTTACTGCAACCCCGCGCTGGCGCAAACCAATTGAGAGCTTTTCCGCAAATGTCTCAAAACCACCATATTGCGCAGGAATCCCTCGGGTGCCAAGGATCGCAAATCTACAAATACCGGATTGGTCTTCTGTTGGTTTCACAAATCCATTTCAATTTAAGCCGGTTTCGCCGCGAAACTATCAGCGTTAACAGCGGCTGGATGTCGAAAATGACTTAAATACACGCTCCGAACCTTGTACACCGACGCGTCCCAAGTGAATTCACGGGCCCCGGAGAGACCTCTCTCAATCGGCGCTTCCCTTAAACTTAAATCTCGCCCCAAAATGAGGACCGCGCATGCAATCTTCTCTGGTCTCTTGGGATATACCCACAAGTCTGCATCCGCACCTACTTCACCTAGTGCGCTATTCGCCGAAGAGATGACAGAAACTCCTGAAGCCATCGCTTCCAAGAACGGAACGTCAAAACCCTCCGATAAGCTGGCATAAAGAAAGCCCCTCGTACCCCGATAGACCGCTGGAAGTTGGGTGTCCGGAATCTGATCAAGAATCTTTACTTTACGCTCCAACTGCAAATTGGAAATGAGCTCATGTGCAAGGCCATAATTGAAGTGGCGCTGGCCTACGATCACCAACTGCGGGCGTGGTCTTGGCAACAATGCCCACGCTCGTAGCAATGCAGCATGGTCCTTCCGTGGCTCTTGGCGTCCAACGGTCAGGAAATAGGCCCCGGTCTTAAGGCCCAACGATTCAACAGTTTCAATTGCTTCTTTACGGTGGAAAAAGCGCGTAGGATTGATCCCAATTGGAATGGTATGGACATCGGTCGCCGGGATTGCGTATCGCCCGCAAATCTCTCGGCGCGAAAAATCGCTCACGGTGAGCGCTGCGTCGCTTCTTCGGATTGAGTATGGGACTAGGATCCGAGATCTCACTACAAACAGTCTCTCAAGGTATTGTCGACGCGATTCAAACAAACTTCGTGCACCGTAACTGCAGTTAGGCAGGAGACACGAGGGGACACGATGTACTGCGTGTGTAAGAGCCGAACTCTTTCCTTGTCAACAATCTTCAGCAGTTGATGCAGTAGCCTTTCCATGGCGGACTTCTTCGGCATCCGAAAAGCAGTGACATTCGAAAGCGAAAAAACCACACTGAATGAGAGAGTTTTTTGGGGGGCGTCTGCGACTACGAGAAAGTCGTACTCTCGCGTCATGGTGATAACCCGCGAGAAAAGCTCCATGCAATTTATACGAGACCCTCGAAAAGGATCATCGACAAGGTGCATGTCAATCCC